>QFZN01005728.1_pt1 | contig 72725 bp, 57 predicted proteins | sample 1740101 | NCBI WGS metagenome assembly QFZN01 (sample SAMN09210849, study PRJNA391713) | Ciliate metagenome, whole genome shotgun sequencing project. | isolation source: combination of 50 Heterometopus sp. ciliate cells from an enrichment culture... | host: Heterometopus sp. ...
CAAGGCCCTGAAATACCGCTCGCCTCGCGAGTTCAGACGGGCTGCAGCATCAGTAACTTAACGATGTCTGAGTGTCCTGAATTGCAGGGGCAACTACAGTGACCAGGCACAGCGTTTTCTGAACGAGGGTATCTGGCAAAACGGCTACCTTGATCAATTCCTTGATCAAGTTCGTAGCATTCGGCCTGGCGATCAGATCGCAATTAAAGCCGCGTTTGTCCAAAAACGTAACTTGCCCTTTGACGTTAAGGATAAGCCAGTCTCGGCAATGCGAATCAAGGCCACGGGCACTGTTCTAGAGAATTTGGGAGACGGTCGTACGGTTCGGGTGGCTTGGGATCCAATTAAAGCTCCGCGTGACTGGTTCTTTTATACATACAGAAACACTATTGCGCAGGTGGATCCAGAGGCTGAAAATGGGCGTCTGCTGATCGAATTCGCTTTTAAGGGCGCCACTCAAGACTACTTGTTATTCTTGGATCAACCTTATTGGAAAGAAAAATATGGTGGTCATACTCGCGCTATAAGTACTGACGAAAACGCTGCTGCCGCGCTTGAGGATGAGGAGGTGGCTGAGGAGGTGGCCTCCTCCTATACAGTCGAGAATATCGTTGAAGAAGGTTGCTTTCTCTCTTCGGGAGAACTGGCAGAGATACTGCTTCGATGGCGAGCGAAGAAAAATTTAATTCTCCAGGGGCCGCCCGGTACAGGTAAGACCTGGCTTGCCAAACGTCTTGGTTTTGCCCTAGTGGGGTCGGACGACCTTGACGCTTTGCGCTCACGCTTGCGCATCGTGCAATTTCATCCATCACTGACCTATGAAGATTTTGTGCGGGGCTGGCGTCCAGCGGGTAACGGACAGTTGGCGTTGGTGGATGGTATTCTCATGCAAGCTATTCAGGCGGCCGAGAGTGAACCGGACTTACCGTTTGTTCTTGTTATTGAGGAAGTCAATCGGGGAAATCCAGCTCAGATTTTTGGTGAGATGCTGACTTTAATGGAGGCTTCGAAACGTCATCGCTCAGAGGCGATGGAGTTGGCCTATCGTAGGGAGCCGGGGGAACGGATACATGTGCCCGATAACTTGTATGTGATCGGGACGATGAATGTTGCTGATCGCTCACTGGCCATTGTCGATCTCGCACTTCGACGTCGCTTTGCCTTCGTAGATCTGGAGCCGCGCTTTGATGCGGCATGGCACGCATGGTGTCTGAAGCACGGGCTCAAAGCTCCATTAATCGACGAAATCAGGATCAGGATTACAGAACTGAACAGCAAAATCGGGGCGACGGTTTCTCTCGGGCGTCAATTCCGGATTGGGCATTCTTATCTGACACCTGATGCGACCATCGATGATGGTGCAGTGTGGCTGCGGGCGAAAATTGAAACAGAAATTGCTCCGTTGCTTGACGAATATTGGTATGACTCGCCAGAAACAGCAGGGGAACTCAAACAAAAGCTTCTGGCAGGCCTAGATTGAGCGAAAGTACTGTTGCCAACATCGCGATGGGGATGCGGATGGTAGGCCGAATTCCCATCCAAAATTTGTGGTTTTTGATGTTGTACGCATCGGAACTGACGCGTATCAAGGGTGCGTTCAACGCTTTCGTTGAGAAAGATTTCACGGAAATCCCTGATCTGATTGGGAGATTGCTCACTCATGCCGTTGAGCAGAGACTGCGCAGAAATATCTCGCGTGGATATCAATACCGGTCTCAGAATCTTACGCGTGTGAAGGGACGAATCGACGTACTAAGAACGGAGACGCAGCAGTTGTTATCCCGAGGCGAGGTCTATTGTCGCTTTGAGGAGCTGACAACCGATACTCCGCGAAACCGTTTGATACGCGCCGCTCTCGATATGTTGGCACGCTTGGTAGTCAATCGCGATTTAAGTCAGCGATGTCGCTCTCTTGCCGCCACACTTGGGCGTTCTGGAGTTTCCGGCAATAGGCCATCTCCGACCGAGCTATTGCAAGATAGAATCAGCCGAAATGACGACCATGATCGCCTCATGGTTGCCTTAGCGAAATTGGCATTTGACTTGGTTCTGCCGACAGAAGAAGTCGGCACTACAGCAATGGTCTCTCCCGAGCGCACAGAGACTTGGGTGCGGCATCTGTTCGAAAAAGCCGTGCTTGGTTTTGCGCGAGTTGAACTTGAGCCAAGCGGATATTGTGTCCGCGGAGGAGTGCGTCTGCGCTGGCAGCTATCGGCGGAGAGTGATGGCATTGCGGATATTTTCCCCGGGATGGTGACCGATATCGTCATTGACGATCCTAGCGCAAGCCGGCGGCTTGTTATTGACACCAAGTTTACTTCCGTTCTTGGCGCTAATCGCTTTGGCGGAGAGGTTCTAAAAAGCGCATATATTTACCAAATGTATGCCTATTTGCGTTCCCAGGAGGGGTGCGGGGACCTATGGGAGCAAGCATCTGCCTTGTTCATTCATCCAGCAGTCAACGCTCGTATCCGCGAGGCTGGCAGGATTCAGGGACATGTTATTGCTTTTTCCACTGTCGATCTTTGCCAGGACGCATCAACGATCCGTATGGAGCTTCGAGATATATTGCAGAGAGCGATTTAAAAAGAATTCTTTGCCATTTGGGATACTCATTGGTGCGAGAGAGAGGGCGGCAAAACAAAAAGCCCGTTGTCTCTTGCGAGAACAACGGGCTTTTCGGGCGACGCCGCATACACATGAGATGTCCATGCAGCGACGGGTATCTGGTGGTGATAGGTGGACTTGAACCACCGACCCCAGCATTATGAGTGCTGTGCTCTAACCAACTGAGCTATATCACCAGAGGAAAGCACGCAACTATAGTGACCAATCGAGACTCTGTCAACACTTTTTTGATCTGCCCCGGTTTTATTTATCCACAGCCTCATCCCGCAAGGCCTGCTCCACCCGTGAACACACCTCCGCCGTCGCGTCCGGCCGGTTGCAATCGATGCTGATACGGTCCGGCATCGAACGCAGCCAGGTCAATTGCCGCTTGGCCAGCTGGCGGGTGGCGGCGATGCCTTTCTCGCGCATGGTGGCGGCATCGATGCTGCCATCCAGGTATTCCCACATCTGGCGGTAGCCGACGCAACGCATCGAGGGCAGGCCCAGATGCAGGTCGCCCCGCGCACGCAGGGCCTGTACCTCGCGCTCCAGGGCGCCGTCTCGCAGCATCAGGTCGAAGCGCCGTGCGATGCGTTCATGCAGCACTGCGCGATCGGCGGGTTCCAGCGCCAGCGGCAGCAAGTTGAACGGCAGCGGCTCGGCCGGTTTTTGCGACAGCAGCGAGGACATCGGCTGTCCGGTCAGCAGCGTGATCTCCAGCGCCCGCTGGATGCGCTGGCTGTCATTGGGCTTGAGCCGCGCGGCGGTGACCGGGTCCAGCGTCGCCAGCTTCGCATGCATGGCGGGCATGCCCACTTGCGCGGCTTCTTCGTCGAGTTGCGCACGCAGCGCCGGATCGGCTTGCGGCAGTTCGTCCAGGCCGTCACGCAATACCTTGAAGTACAGCATGGTGCCGCCCACCAGTAGCGGTAGCTTGCCACGCGCGGCGATCTCCATCGCCAGGCGCAGCGCATCCTGGCGGAACTGCATGGCCGAGTAGGCCTCGGTCGGGTCGATGATGTCGATCAGGTGGTGCGGGACCTCGGCCAGTTCAGCGGAGGTGGGCTTGGCGGTGCCAATGTCCATCTCGCGATAGACCAGGGCAGAGTCGACGGAAATGATTTCGCTGGGAATGCGGCGGGCGATGTCCAGCGCGGCGGCGGTCTTGCCGGAGGCCGTCGGGCCCATGATGGCCACGGCCAGGGGAGTACGTGCGCGCATGGTCTTACTGGCCGCGCAGGAACAGCTTGTCCAGGTCCGAGAGGGCCATCTGGGTCCAGGTGGGACGGCCATGGTTGCACTGGTCGGAGCGTTCGGTGGCTTCCATCTGGCGCAGCAGCGCATTCATCTCGGGCAGGGTCAGGCTGCGATTGGCGCGCACGGCGGTGTGGCAAGCCAGCGTGCCCAGCAGCTCATTGCGCCGCTCCAGCAGTACCCGCGAACCACCGTATTCACGCACATCGCGCAGCACGTCACGCGCCAGGGTCTGGGCGTCGGCATTCTTGAGCAGCGCCGGCACCGCGCGCACGGCCAGCGTGGTGGGCGACATCACGGCGATATCGAAACCCAATGCCGAGAGCGTGTCCTGGTGTTCCTCGACCGTGCCGACTTCGACCGGGTCGGCGTAGAAGGTGACCGGGATCAGCAGCGGTTGCACGAACATCTCGTTGCCATCCAGCGCTGTCTTCAATTGTTCGTAGAGAATGCGTTCGTGGGCGGCGTGCATGTCCACCACGACCAGGCCGGCGCTGTTCTGGGCCAGCACGTAGATGCCGTGCAGTTGCGCCAGCGCGAAGCCCAGCGGGAAATCGCCGGCCGGCAATGGTTCCGTGGTCTGGGTCGGTGCTGCGCCGTAGGAGGGCATGCCCGCAGAGGCGGGGGGCATGGCGCCGCCCGCATCGCGGCGGTCATTGCCACGCTCGTCGCGGAACATGGCGCCGTAGGCCTGGGGATTCTGGCGCACCCCAAAACCACCGTTGCCGCCGAAGGAGAACGGGCGCGGCTGCTCGGCGAATTGCGCCGAGAAGGTCTGCTGTTGCTGTTCGCGCATCCACGGCAGCGGGGCGTTGCTGCCCCCCGCACCCGGCTGCGCCGGTGCTGCTGCCGTTTCGCTGCCGGCTTGCTGCGGCAGGTTGCCGAAGGAGGCCGCCGAGGTCTGCGCCAGCGCGCGCGAGACGGCATGGAAGACGAACTGGTGGACGGCGCGGCCGTCGCGGAAGCGTACCTCGATCTTGGACGGGTGTACGTTCACATCCACCAGGGCCGGATCCAGGTCCAGCGAGAGTGCATAGGCGGGATAGCGGTCGCCGTGCAACACGTCCTGGTAGGCGGCGCGCACGGCGTGGGTGAGCAGCTTGTCGCGCACGAAGCGGCCATTGACGTAGAAGTACTGGCCGTCGGCGCGGGCCTTGGAGGCGGTGGGCAGGCCGACGAAGCCATGCAGGCGCAAGGGGCCGGCGTTCTCGTCCAGCGGCAGGCGGGCATTGGCGAATTCGTCACCGAGGATGTGGGCGCTGCGGCGGGCGAATTCGCCCACGTTCCAGTGATCCACGGTCTTGCCGTTGTGCGACAGCGAGAAGCTGACATCCGGACGTGCCAGCGCAATGCGGCGCACGATCTCGGCGCAGTGGCCGTACTCGGTCTGCTCGGACTTGAGGAACTTGCGTCGCGCCGGGGTGTTGAAGTACAGGTCCTGCACGTCGATGGTGGTGCCTTGCGCGCCCGAGGCCGGGGCCACGGTAGCAAACTGGGAGCCGGTGATTTCCCAGGCATGGGCGGCATCGGCGGTGCGGCTGGTGACGGTCAGTTGCGCCACCGAGGCGATCGAGGCCAGCGCTTCGCCGCGAAAGCCCAGTGTGGAGACATTCTCCAGGTCGGTCAGCGAGGCGATCTTGGAGGTGGCATGGCGCGCCAGGGCCAGCGGCAATTGCTCGGGAGGAATGCCGCGACCGTTGTCGGTGATGGCGATGCGCTTGACGCCACCCTGTTCGAGACGCACGGTGATCTGGGTGGAGCCGGCATCGAGTGCGTTCTCCAGCAGTTCCTTGACCACGGCCGAGGGACGTTCGATGACCTCGCCGGCGGCGATCTGCGAGATCAACTGATCGGGCAGGGCCTGGATGGGGCGATGGGCGGGTTGGGACGCGGTGTCGGTCGGGGAGGAGTGCGGTGCATTCATGGCGGGATTATACCGTCACCACGCCGTCCGCACGCCGCCGCCAGGCCCGGCCCTGGCGCGACAAAGCCGCCCGCAGGCGGCTTTGTCAGGGGACGCAGCGGGGTGGGGCCGGGGCGTCAGATCCGGAAGCGGCTCACCGCGGCAGCCAGGTGTACGGCCTGTTGCTGCAGCGATTGCGCAGCGGCGGCGGCCTGTTCCACCAGGGCGGCGTTTTGCTGGGTGCTCTCATCCATCTGGGCGATGGCACGGTTGATCTGGTCGATGCCTTCGCTTTGCTCGCGGCTGGCGGTGGTGATCTCGCTGATGACGGTGGAGACGCGGCGCACGCTGTCGACCACGTCGCTCATGGTGCTGCCGGCCTGGTTGACCAGATGGCCACCGGCTTCCACGGTCTGTACCGAGGCATCGATCAGGCTCTTGATCTCGCGTGCCGCACTGGCGCTGCGCTGGGCCAGGGTGCGCACTTCGGTGGCCACCACGGCGAAGCCGCGTCCCTGTTCACCGGCACGTGCGGCTTCCACGGCGGCGTTCAGGGCCAGGATGTTGGTCTGGAAGGCAATGCCATCGATGACGCTGATGATGTCCACAATGCGTTGCGAGGAGCTGTTGATGGCGTCCATGGTCTGCACCACCTGGCCGACCACTTCACCACCGTGGCTGGCCACGTCGGAGGCCGAATCCGACAGCGCATCGGCCTGCACCGCGTTGGCGGCATTCTGCTTGACGGTGGAGGTCAGCTCTTCCATGGCCGAGGCGGTTTCTTCCAGGGCGCCGGCCTGCTGTTCGGTGCGCGACGAGAGATTGAGGTTGCCGGCGGCGATCTCGCTGGCGGCGGTGTTGATTTCATCGGTACCGGCGCGCACGCTGGAGACCACTTCCGAGAGGCCCATGCTGATGCCGTTGAAGGCGCCCATGAGGCGACCGATCTCGTCGCTGCTGTGGACATGCAGGCGGGTGGTCAGGTCGCCGCCGGCGATGCGGTCGGCAGCCTGGCAGACTGCGTCCAGCGGACGGGTGACCATGCGATTGATCATCACCGTCAGGATCGCCGCCAGCACCACCAGGAACAGCAGGCCCAGGCCGATGTAGAGCTTGCGCATGGCACGTACTTCCTGGGTGATCTCGTCGACCGAGGCTTCGCCGGCGATGACCCAGTTCCAGGCCGGATAGTGGGTGAAGGCGATGATCTTGCGACGGCCATCGGTGGCGCTGTATTGCAGCGTGCCTTGCTTTTGCTGCAGCACGGTCTTGATATAGGTGTCGCCGGAGGCGTCCTTGAGGTCGAGCAGGCTGGCGCCTTCTTCCTTGCCTTCGCGCGCGGCGCCGGCGATCAGTACGCCCAGGTCCTTGCCTTCACGGGCATTGAGGGCGTAGAAGTTGCCGGTCTCGCCGATCCGGAGGGCCTTGATCTGGTCCTTGAGCGCCTTGACGTCAGGCGAGATGTCGATGCCGACATAGAGTGCGGCGATGACCTGGCCGGCGCCGTTCTTCACCGGCACGTACTTGGTGATGTATTGCTTGCCGAACAGCGTGGCCAGGCCACTGTAGGACTTGTCGGACTTCAATGCCGCATAGCCGGGATGGGCGCGGTCGAGCAGGGTGCCGATGGCGCGTTCGCCGTTTTCCTTCTTCAGCGACGTCGAGATGCGCACGAAGTCCTCGCCGGTCTTGGCAAAGATGGTCGCGGTCACGCCGGTCTCGGCGGTGAAGCGGTCGGGGATGCTGAAGTCCAGGTTCAGGTCGTGGCCGTCGTTTTGCAGCACCGGCGTGGCGCGATCGCCGATCTGCACCGTGCGGCCTTCATCGAGGCTGAATTTGCCCGCGAATTCATTGCCGAACATGGTGGAAAAACGGTCGACCTGGCTATTGACCGAGTGGTCGAACATCCCGACCATGTTGGCCACGCTGCGCGCGTCGTTGCTCATCTGCTCGACCGAGCGCTGCTCGATCATCTGCGAGGCCGAGGTGGTGATCAGCCACAGGGCGATCACGAAGACGATGCCGACCAGGGCCACCATCATGGCGGTCAGCTTGGCACCGACCGATCGGTGCAACAGGGATGGGGATGCGCCGCGCGCACCAGACATAACGATAGCCATGGCTGTTCTTGTTCTTGAGTAAAAGCGTCACTTGGAAAGGCAGATACCGGGTGAAACGGTTGTGGCAGCCTGTGGCAGCCATGCCGGCAACCCACGCTAAGGGATGCCGCAACAACACTGCCCGCTTGGTGCCGTCATTGCTGAATCGGCATGGTTGCGGGATGTACAAGACCTTGGCATCCAGAATCGTTGTCCTGGTACCAGGGAATGAAAATCAGTACCTGCTAGGGAAGAAGTCAGTATATCGTCAGGATTTGCGCAGGATCAAAATACTTCGAATGTTTGCGCCCACATCCACCTAAGCTGTTGTTTTTCCCTACGGTAAATGCCTCTTTTGCATGACACATGAGTATCAAGTCCCGGATGCTGGTTCCCGCCCCCACGCGCAGGCCTGGCCGGCCCGGTAGTCGCGCACCCAGTGTTCCAGGTCGTCGGCCGACATCGGCCGGGAGAAGTAATAGCCCTGTGCGACATCGCAACCTTGTTCGATGAGCAATTCATATTGCTCGGCGTCTTCCACCCCTTCTGCGACCACGATCAGCTTGAGGCTTTCGCCGATACGGATGACGGCATTGGTCAGGGCGCGCACGGCCTCATCCCGGGCCATGTCGCGCACGAAGCTCTGGTCCAGTTTCAGCTCCGACACCGGCAGCTTGCGCAGGTAGCCCAGGCTGGAATAGCCGGTGCCGAAATCGTCCATGGCCAGCGGGATGCCCAGCGCATGCACGGCGGCGATGGTCTGGTTGGTGCTGGGATTGGTATCCATGAGCACGGTTTCGGTGATTTCCAGGGTCAGGTCGGTGGGGGCCAGGCTATAGCGGCGCAGCAGGCCTGTCACGAACTGCGGCAGTTCCAGGTCGTGGAAGTTGGTGGCCGACAGGTTCACCGAGATCGACGGCACCCGGATGCCACGCCGGCGCCAGTCGGAGAGCTGGAAGCAGGCTTCCTCCAGCGCCCATTTGCCCAGTTCGCCGACCAGGCCGCATTCCTCGGCGATGGGGATGAAGCGTCCCGGCGAGATGTTGCCCAGTTGCGGATGGAACCAGCGGGCCAGCGCTTCCACGCCATGCAGGCTGTGATCATGCAGGTTGACCTGGGGCTGGTAGTGCAGCTCGAAGTCGCCGCCGCGCAAGGCATCGCGCAGGGCGCTTTCCAGGGCCAGGCGCTCCTGCGCCATGCTGTTCATTTCTTCACTGAAGAAGCTAAAGCGTCCGCGATTGATCGACTTGGCCTGGTACATGGCGATGTCGGCCCGGTGCAGCAGGGTTTCGATGTCGTTGCCGTTGTCGGGGAAGATCGCCACGCCGATGCTGGCCGACGGATTGAGCAGCGTGCCGTTGATGTGGCAGGGCATGGCCAGGCGTTCCTGGATGCGCTTGACTACCTCGGTCAGGTGCTGGGTATCGTACTGGGTCAGCACCACCACGAATTCGTCACCCGAGAGGCGGCCGACGATATCGGAGCGCCGCGCCTGCGATTGCAGCCGCGTGGCCACCGTGCGCAGCAATTCATCACCAGCCTGGTGGCCCAGCGAATCGTTGACCTGCTTGAAGCGATCCAGGTCGATGAACAAGACGGCCACGGTGCTCTGGTTGCGTTGCGCGCTGGCGATGGCCTGGCCGGCTTGTACCAGCAGCAGGCTGCGGTTGGGCAGGCCGGTGAGCGAGTCGTAGAAGGCCAGCTGGTGGATGCGCGCGCGCGAGGCTTCACGTTCGATGGCCAGCGCGCACAGGTGCAGGCCGGCATCGACCAGCAAGTGATGGAAGGCGCTGGGCTGGCGCGGCTGGCGGTAATAGAAGGCGAAGGTACCGATCACCTTGCCATTGGCCGACTTGACCGGTGTAGACCAGCAGGCGCGCAGTTCGTGGGGCAGGGCCAGGGTCTTGTAGTCGGCCCAGTGCGGGTCGTGTTCGATATCCTCGACGATGACGGTCTCGCCGGTGAAGGCCGCGGTGCCGCAAGAGCCCACCAGCGGGCCCATTTGCACGCCCTCGATGGCGCGGGTATAGGCCTCCGGCAGGCTGGGCCCGGCCAGGGTGTGCAGGCGGCCCTGTTCATCCACGCGCAGGATGGAGGCGATCACCTCGGGCGCCACCCGCTCCACCTCCTCGCACAGCAGGTTCATCTGTTCGGCCAGCGAGCTGTCGCGCGCCATGGCGTTGAGCACCCGGTACTGCAGCACCTCATGTACCTTGGTATTGGTGATGTCGGTCATGACGCAGACCGTATTGATGAGCCTGCCGGTAGCGTCCAGGATGGGATTGACCACCGCCGACATCCACAGCGGTTGTTCATGCTGGTCGTGGATCAGGTCTTCGGTGTGGAAGCTGCGTCCCTCCAGCATGTCCCCATGGCAGCGCTCGATGGACTTGATCACCGCCGGGTGGCCGGAAAACAGTTCCGAGGGAGTCTTGCCCAGCACCTGCTGGGTCTGGAAGCCGAGCATGCGGGTGAAGCCGGTGTTGTGGAAGACGATGCGATTCTGGTCGTCGGTGATGATGACGGCGTTGTCGGTCTCGTTGATCCCCAGCGAAAGCAGGTGCAGGTACTCGCGGTCGCTCTGTTCGCGGGTGACCCGGTAGGTGACATCGTTGCCGATGCAGATCACCCGCTCGGTCTTGCCGTGGGCATCGAGCAGCGGCGAGTAGGTGGCTTCCCACCAGATCGTGCGGCCGTTGCGGGTGCGGCGCGGGAAGCGGCCGGAGAAGAAGCGTCCTCGCGAGACGTCATGCCAGAAGGCCGCATATTGTTCGCTGGCCGCATAGTCGGGCGTACACAGGATGCTGTGCGGCTGGCCGATGAGGTCATCGGCCAGGTATTCCATGGTCTTGAGATAATTGTGGTTGGCCGCCAGGATGAGACCTTCGCTGGAGAGCTCGACCACGCCCAGTGAACGGTTCAGGGCGCTCAGGACACTATTGCTGTGACGCGAATCGTCGATGTGCGCGCTGATGTCGGCGGCTACCGAGATCACCTTGGTGAGCTGGCCCTGGGCGTCGAGGATGGGGCTGCACAGTGATTCCAGCCAGACGATGGTGCCTTCGACATGGCGGCGCTGCAATGTGCCGGCGATGATCTCGCCCTGGCGCAGGCGCTGCCAGAACTGCTGGTAGTCGGCGGTGGTGACATAGATGGGATCGCACAGCATGCTGTGATGTCGCCCCACGACATCGTCGCGACCGTAGCCCAGCATGGCGAGGAAGTTGTCATTGGCATCCAGGATGGTGCCATCGGCGCTGAATTCGAGAATGGCCATGGAACGCCACAATGCCGCCAGCAGCGCATCCCGTTCTTCGCCGGGCAGGCGCTGGTGCTCGTGTTCGCCGATGAACGGCTCCTGGCTCCCCATATCAGCCCCCTCTGTCAACCGGTAACGGCGCCTCCCCGGCGCCCTGCCATCACGCAGTCTGGAGATTCAGTTCCCTACTCGTGCAGATGAAGGAAACCTGACTTGATCATATGCCAAAACGCTGCGCCTGTGCGCGCCAGCGCTCACGGTCCGGGATTAGAACTGTTCCCATTCGCCATCCGGTTCTTGTCCCGCTTTCCTGGCCGGTGCTGCCGCCGCAGTGACTGGAGCGATCGGAGCGACCCGCGTCTTGCCCGCGCTGGCCGCGGGTTTGTGCGGTGCAGGGGGCGTGGCGCGCGGCGCCTGTGGCCGGGCAGGCGCGGCCTTCGGCCTGTCCTGCATGCCGTCGACGCGGAATACGCCGACCACGCCGCTGAGCGTGCGGGCCTGTTCCTGCAGGGCTTGCGCGGCGGCGGCGGCCTGTTCCACCAGGGCGGCATTCTGCTGGGTGTTCTGGTCCATCTGGGTCACGGCGTGGTTGACCTGGGCGATGCCGTCGCTCTGCTCGCTGCTGGCGGCGGTGATCTCGGCCATCACATCGGTGACGCGCTGCACGCTGGCCACCACTTCGGACATGGTGGCGCCGGCCTGCTGCACCAGGCGGCTGCCGTTGCCGACCTTGTCCACCGAGTCGGCGATGAGGGACTTGATCTCCTTGGCTGCGCTGGCCGAACGCTGGGCCAGCGAACGCACCTCCGACGCCACCACCGCGAAGCCGCGTCCCTGTTCTCCTGCGCGGGCCGCTTCCACGGCCGCGTTCAGGGCCAGGATATTGGTCTGGAAGGCAATGCCGTCGATGACTCCGATGATGTCGACGATTTTCTGTGAGGATTGATTGATCGATTCCATGGTCTGGACCACGTCGCCCACGACGGCACCGCCGCGTTGCGCCACGTCGCTGGCCGAGCTGGCCAACTGGTTGGCCTGGCGGGCGTTGTCGGCGTTTTGCTTGACGGTGGAGGTCAGTTCCTCCATGGCCGAGGCGGTTTCTTCCAGCGCACTGGCCTGCTCCTCGGTGCGCGAGGACAGGTCCAGGTTGCCGGTGGCGATCTCGCCGGAGGCGGTATTGATGGTGTCGGTGGCCTGGTGGACCTGGGACACGATGTCCTTGAGCTTGTCGTTCATGGTCCGCAAGGCCGCCAGCAACTGGCCGGTTTCATCCTGGCTGTCGACCTCGATACGGCTGGTCAGGTCGCCATTGGCTACCGTATGGGCCACCTGCACGGCGCGCTGCAACGGGCGGGTGATGCCCACGCTCAGATAGCTGGCCAGTGCGACGGCCAGCAATACCGCCGCCACGATGGCGCCCAGCGTCAGGTTGCGCGCCTGCTGGTATTGCGCATGCACGCTGGCGGCGGCATCGCGCATGACCTGGTCCTGGAAGCTGACCAGCTCGCCGACCTTGTCCAGGTAGCTCTGCCGCAGGTTCTGTTCGGCTGGCGTGTACATGGCGGCGATGGCTTCATCGCGCCGGCCTTGCCGGATCAGCGCCAGTATCTTGTCGCTGCTGGCGATGTACTGGGTGCGGTTCTTCTGGATCTGTTCGAACAGCTCGCGTCCGCGCGGCCGATTGATGGACTGGTCCAGTGCCTGGATGGCCGTGCCGATCTTCTTGATGGCGCCATCGATCAACGCGTCCTGCTGCTTGATGCGCTGGGCATCGGTAACGAGCAGCAGGTTGCGGATGGAGCGCAGAATCAGGTTTTCCTGGAGGATGATGTCGTTGGCCAGCACCGTCTTGGGATAGGCATCCTCGGTGACACTCGTCATCTGGCTATCCAGCTCGGCCATGCGTGAGACCCCCAGCAGGCCGATGCCGATCAGCAACAGGACCATGATCGCGAAGCCGATGGACAGGCGGATGCCGATGCGTGCGTTTTTCAATGTGATGCTCAAATGTCCCCCGGACCGGTTACTGGAAATAAAATATCCTTGTTTTATCGGCCCTGACGCGTTTTTTCTTTATAGTTGTCATACTGCTTTATTTGTATTTCATGTGCATCGGCAGCAGCAGCCCCCAGGCCTTGGCTTGCCTCATGGCACGGCGGAGGAAGGAGGAGGATGGTGTATGATGCCCCGGCAGGATGCAGAGGTCGCCATCCCGACATGTTTCCCTGGTGGAATATGTGGCTGGCTGGCGATGGGGCGCCTCCGGCATCAATGATTCACGGACGATTGGGCTTATGGATTATTTGCAGTTGCTGGACGTGCTGGTACACGTGGACAAATACCTGGGTGTGCTCATCGAGCAGTACGGCACCCTTATCTATGCGGTGCTGTTCCTGATTGTCTTCTGCGAGACCGGCCTGGTGGTGTTGCCCTTCCTGCCTGGCGATTCGCTGTTGTTCATCGCCGGTACTTTCTGCGCGACCGGCGCCATGGATATCTGGGTCCTGATGGCCCTGCTGATCGTGGCCGCGGTGGCCGGCAATACCCTCAATTACTGGATCGGCGGCTGGGTCGGCCACCGGATCTACACCCACAACTACCGCTGGCTGAACCCCGAAGCCCTGCAAAAGACCCATGCTTTCTATGAAAAGCATGGCGGCAAGACCATCGTCATCGCCCGCTTCACCCCCATCGTGCGCAGCTTCGCCCCCTTCATCGCCGGCGCCTCGGCCATGAGTTTCGGCCGCTTCCAGCTGTTCAATGTGCTGGGTGCCTTCCTGTGGGTGGTCGGCCTGGTGGTGCTTGGTTATCTGTTTGGCAATATTCCGGTGGTGCAGCAGAACCTGAATTGCCTGGTGATCGTCGGCCTGATCGGTGCTGTCATTCCCATCTTCGCCGGGGCACTGTGGCAGGTCTGGCGCAAGCTGCGCGGCAAGCGCAAGGTCAGCAACGCCTGAGGGCGATCCGTTTCCCATGAAAAAACCGGCGCTGGTGACAGCGCCGGTTTTTTTTCGTCCGTCCCTGAAACCTGGCCTCAGGTCAGCCGGTTCTTGGCCAGCGGCGGATTCTTGGCGAAGTAGTTGCGGATACCGGTGAGGATGGCATCGGCCATCTGCTCCTGGTAACGCTCGTCGGTGAGCTTGGCTTCTTCTTCGGGATTGGAGATGAAGGCCGTCTCGATCAGGATGCTGGGGATGTCGGGGGCCTTGAGCACGGCGAAGCCGGCCTGTTCCACCGCGCCCTTGTGTAGCTTGTTGATGCCGCCGATTTCCTTCAGGACGGCATTGCCCACGCGCAGGCTGTCATTGATCTGGGCGGTGGTGGAGAGGTCCAGCAGCACGCTGGCCAACTGGCGGTCATGGGTCTTGATGTTGACGCCGCCGATCAGGTCGGCCGAGTTTTCCTTGTTGGCCAGCCAGCGGGCCGCCGTCGAGCTGGCCCCCTTTTCGGACAGCGCGAACACTGAAGAGCCGCGTGCGGTGGGCTGCACGAAGGCATCGGCATGGATCGACACGAACAGGTCGGCCTGCACCTTGCGCGCCTTGACCACGCGCTGGCCCAGCGGCACGAAGAAGTCGGCGTCACGGGTGAGCATGACGCGCATGTTGGGGTATTGCTCGATCTTGCGCTTCAGGCGCTTGGCGATGGACAGCACCACGTCCTTCTCGCGGTTGCCGCGCGCACCGGTGGCGCCGGGGTCCTCGCCGCCGTGGCCGGGGTCCAGCGCGATGGTGATCATGCGATTCATCTGCATGCGCGGCTCGTCGGCGGCCACCTTGGGATTGCGCTCGGTCTTGTCCTCCGGCTGCGGCTTGGCCTCGGCCAGCGGGGCCGGATCAGGCTGCTTGACGGGCGCCTGAGCCGGCGCCTGCGCCAGCGGCGGGTTGGGACTGGCCGGTGCTTCCTTGAGCCAGTCGCCCTTCTGGATGAGGGCGGCGATCGGGTCCTGCGGATTGGACGGGTACAGGTCGATGACGAAGCGGTACTTGTATTCGCCCACCGGCGCCAGGGTGAAGACCTGCGGCTTGATTTCTTCCTTCAGGTCGAACACCAGGCGCACCACGTTGGGCTGGTTCTGGCCCACGCGCACCTGCTTGACATAGGGATCGTTGGGCTGGATCTTGGCCACCAGGTCCTTCAGGGTGCTATTGAGGGCGATGCCCTCGATATCCACCACCAGGCGATCCGGGTTCTTGACCACGAAATGGGTGACCTTGAGGTCGCTGTCGTTTTCCAGCGTGACGCGGGTGTAGTCGTCAGACGGCCAGACACGCACGGCCAGGATCTGCGAGGCCATGGCAGGCAACGGGGTGACGACGGAGACGAACAACACGCCACCGGCTTTGAGGATGGTGCGGCGGCTTTTGGACTTCACAGATTGGGAGCGAATTTCAGTCGAGCGAGGCATTGATGACCCTTGTCGGACAACGCACGCAATTCTACATCACGACCGTGCTCTGCAAGCGTCAGGCTGACGTGAATGTCCGGTGGCGGCAACACCGGTTCGCCCTTTTCGGGCCATTCGACGATACAGACGGAATTTTCGTTGAAATGTTCACGGAAACCGGCATCGAGGAATTCCTCCGGGCTGGCCATGCGGTACAGGTCGAAGTGGATGACTGTTACCATGCGTCCTGCGAGCTTCACCTCGTAGGGTTCGGCCAGGGTATAGGTCGGGCTCTTGACCCGCCCCTGATAGCCGGCCGCATGCAGCAGCGCGCGCGTAAGCGCGGTCTTGCCGGCGCCCAGGTCGCCGTGCAGGTAGAGCGCCAGGCCCGAGGTGAGCACGTGCGCCAGGTCGGCGCCCAGGCGGGCGGTCGCGGCTTCATCGGGCAGGTGGAGGTGGAGTCGCTGCATACTGATCTTGGTAATCTTCGTTTTTTCGTCACACTGGTTCATGACCGCTCTAGACCCTTCTGCCGGCCTTGCCGCCGCCACTGATCTCGCCGACCTGGCCGCCGCCATCAAGACCTGGGGCCGCGAGCTGGGGTTTGCCGAGGTGCGCATCGCCGATGTCGACCTGTCGCACCGCGAGGCAGGCTTCCAGGCCTGGCTGGACAAGGGCTATCACGGTGAAATGGATTATATGGCAAGCCACGGCCTGAAACGCGCCCGTCCGGCCGAACTGGTGCCGGGAACGGTGCGCGTGGTCAGCGTGCGCATGCCCTACCTGCCGCCGCCGTCGGCCCCGGAGCAGGCCGACTGGCGCCAGCGCGAAGAGGCCCGCAGTGCCGATCCCGGCGCCGCCCAGGTGTCGATCTATGCGCGTGGCCGCGACTACCACAAGGTCTTGCGCGCCCGCCTGCAGCAGCTGGCGACCCGCATCGAGGGGCGCATTGGCGCCTTCGGCTACCGCGTCTTCACCGACTCGGCCCCGGTCATGGAGGTGGCCCTGGCCGAGAAGGCCGGGCTGGGCTGGCGCGGCAAGCACACCCTGCTGCTGCACCGGGAGGCCGGCTCGATGTTCTTCCTGGGCGAGATGCTGACCGACCTGCCGCTGCCGGTCGACGACCCGGTCACCCCCCATTGCGGCCAGTGCAGCGCCTGCATCACGGCCTGCCCGACCGGCGCCATCGTGGCCCCCTATGAGCTCGATGCCCGGCGCTGCATCTCCTATCTCACCATTGAATTGAAGGGCAGCATCCCCGAGCCGCTGCGGCCGCTGATCGGCAACCGCATCTACGGCTGCGACGACTGCCAGCTCTACTGCCCCTGGAACAAGTTCGCCCAGCGCGCCAGCCTGCCCGACTTCGACCCGCGCCACGGGCTGGAGAGCGCCAGCCTGGTGGAGCTGTTCGGCTGGAGCGAGGCGCAGTTCCTCAAGAACACCGAGGGTAGTGCGATCCGCCGCATCGGCCATGAGCGCTGGCTGCGCAACCTGGCGGTGGGCCTGGGCAATGCCGCCGCCACGCCCTCGCATCGCGGCGATGCCGCCATCGTGGCGGCCCTGCAGGCGCGGCTGGGACATGACTCGGCGCTGGTGGTCGAGCATGTCCGTTGGGCGCTGGAGCAGCACGGAGTAGATGGAGTAAAGTGAACCTCCCACAAGAGGAGGAGAACCCATGACAAGAATGAAACCCCTGGCCGCGCTGCTGGCCGGCGCGCTGGGCGGCAGCCTGGCCCTGATGGTGGCGGCCCAGGCTGCAACGCCGCAGGAAACCCTCGTCGTCCCCGGCCTGCACCAGCGTGCCGAGATCCTGGTCGACCGCTGGGGCCTGCCCCACATCTACGCCGCCAGCGAGCGCGATGCCTTCTTCATGCAGGGCTTCAATGCCGCCCGCGACCGCCTGTTCCAGATCGACCTGTGGCGCCGGCGCGGGCTGGGCCAGCTCTCCGAGGTCTTCGGCCCGGCCTATCTGGCGCAGGATCGCGCCACCCGGCTGTTCCTCTATCGTGGTGACATGCAGCGCGAATGGGCTTCCTATGGCCCGGGTTCTGAAGATGTGGCACAGGCCTTCGTAGAGGGCATCAACGCCTACATCGATTACGTGTCGCTGCACCAGGAGAAGCTGCCCTACGAATTCCGCCAGCTTGGCTACCTGCCGGCGCGCTGGCAGGCCGAGGACGTGGTGCGCATCCGCAGCCATGGCCTCACGCGCAACCTGCAAAGCGAGGTTGCGCGCGCCCGCGTGGCCTGCGCCGCCGATCTCAAGTCTGACGAGGTGCGCTCGGGTCTGACTCCGCCCTGGACCGCCCAGATGCCCGAGGGCCTCGATCCCTGCCTGCCCAAGGACTTGTTGCAGGTCTTTACGCTGGCCACGCAGGGCGTGCGCATCACCCGCGAGAGCCTGTCGGCCGCCGCCACCGCACGCGACAGCCAACTGGTGCGGCTGGAGCCGGATCCGCTGGCCAATCCCGAAGAAACCATGGAAGGCAGCAACAACTGGGTGGTGGCGCCGGCCAAGTCGGCCACCGGTCGCGCCATCATGGCCAACGATCCGCACCGCGCCTATTCGGCGCCCTCGCTGCGCTACATCGCCCATATCAGCGCGCCCGGGCTGGATGTGATCGGCGCCGGCGAACCGGCGCTGCCGGGCATTTCCATCGGCCACAACGGCACCATCGCCTTCGGCCTGACCATCTTCAACATCGACCAGGAAGACCTCTACGTCTACCAGTTGAACCCGAACCATCCCGACCAGTACCTCTACCAGGGCAAGTGGGAGTCCATGCGCGTGCTGCACGAACCGGTGCGCATCAAGAATGGCGCCCCCGCCGTGGTCGACCTGATGTTCACCCGCCATGGCCCGGTGATCTACGTGGACCAGGCCAAGCACCGCGCCTACGCCGTGCGCTCGGGTTGGCTGGAGCCGGGCATGTCGCCTTACTTCGGCAGCATCGCCTACATGCGCGCCCGCGACTTCAAGCACTTCAAGCAATCGATGCTGAACTGGGGCGCGCCCACCGAGAACCAGGTCTATGCGGACGTGAAGGGCAATATCGGCTGGGTGCCGGGTGGCCTGGCCCCCAAGCGGCCCAACTGGGATGGCTTGATGCCGGTGCCCGGGGATGGTCGCTATGAATGGGCCGGCTTCTGGCGCGGCGACCAGCTACCCTCGACCTACAACCCCAAGAAGGGCTGGTTCGCCTCGGCCAACCAGATGAACCTGCCACCGGACTATCCGTATCGCGAGCGCAAGCTGGGCTTCGAATGGACCAATAATTCGCGCTTCACCCGCATCAGCGAAGTGCTGGCCAGCCTGCCCAAGGTATCGCTGCAGGATTCGATGCGCCTGCAGAATGACGACCTGGCCATTCCTGCGCGGCGCCTGGCCGCCTTGCTGCAACCCCTGTCCTCGGAGGATGCCAATACCCGCGCTGCCCTGGACATCCTGGGTCATTGGGATTACGTGGAACGCGCCGATGCGGCGCAGCCGGCGCTCTATGAAGTCTGGCTGTCGCGCCACCTGGGCCGGGCCTTCAAGACTGCCGTGCTGTCCAAGGCCGCCGCCGACGCCATGGGCGCGCCCGATACCGCCGTGCTGCTCGATACGCTGGAGCAGCCCAGCCCGGCCTTCGGCACCGATCCTGCCCAGGCCCGCGCCAGGCGCGACCAGGTGTTGCTGGAAAGCCTGGGCGACGCCTATGCGGAAATGGTCAAGCTGCAGGGCGCCGATGCCAGCCAATGGCAATGGGGCAAGCTGCACCACAACCTGATGGCGCACCCGCTGACCGACGTGGTCGACGAGGCCACGCGCAAGAAGTTGAATGTGGGGCCCCTGCCCAAGCATGGCGGCGCCTATTCGCCCAACCAGTCCACCTATCGGGTCAATGATTTCCGCCAGACCAATGGCCCGTCCTTCCGGGTGGTGGTCGATGTGGGCCGCTGGGACAATTCCTGGGCGGTCAATTCGCCGGGCCAGTCGGGCGACCCCGACAGCCCGCATTACCGCGACCTGGCCGACAAGTGGTTGAAGGGTGAATACTTCCCGCTGCTGTATTCGCGTGCGGCCATCGAGAAGGTGACCGAGCGGCGCATCGTGCTGCAACCGGCGAAGTAGGGGAGTGACTGCCCCGGCTGGCGCCGGCTCACTGCACCAGCGCCAGCCAGAAGGGAATGGTCACGGCCGATACCAGCGTGCCGAAGGAAATCAGGAAGGCCGTGAACGGCCCGTTGCCGCCCATGCGCGCCGCCAGGATGTAGCAGCTGGAGGCCGTGGGCAGGCAGCAGAACAGCACCACGATCTTCAACTGCAGCGGCGGCAGCTGCAGATGACGTCCGATCAGGTAGGCCGCGGCCGGCACCGCCACCAGCTTGATGGCGGTGAGCCAGGCCACCACTGCGCGGCTCTCCTTGAGACCCGACAGGCGCAGGCCGGCGCCCACCATCAGCAAGCCCAGCGCAATGGACGCACCGCCCAGGCGCGTGAGCACCACCCCGGCCACCTCCGGCAAATGCAGGCCCAGTGCCGAAAACGTCAGGCCGCTGGCGGTGGCCAGCAGCAGCGGATTTTTGGCCAGCTCGCGCAGCAGGCTGCCATTCTTCGCCGCCAGCGCATGCACGGCGGCGATGTTACACAGCGGCACGCCGAAGCCCAGCAGGATCGCCATCAAGCCCGCGCCTTCCTGCCCGGCCATGCGGGTGGCCAGCGCCAGCGCGATATAGGAATTGAAGCGATAGGCGGTCTGCATGCCCGACTCGTAGGTCATGGGCGTGGCCTGCAGGAAGGCCTTGCCCAGCCAGGTCAGCGCGATCCCGCACAACAGCGCCAGCATGCCGGTCTGCACCAGGCCGCCGGTGACCGACAGATCGACCTGCAGCCGCGCGGTGGAATGGAACAGCAGGGCCGGGAAGAGCAGGAAGTAGACCAGTTTTTCCAGGCCGGCCCAGAATTCATCGCCCCAGTGGGTGATGCGATAGACCAGCACGCCCAGCGCGATGAGGCTGAAATCGGGTAGCAGGAGCCGGAGGATTTCCACGCCGGCTTACTTGAGCAGGCGCGCCAGTTCGACGGCGGTCTTGACGTTCATCTTGTCGAAGATATGGGCGCGGTGGACCTCGACGGTGCGCATGCTGATGCCCAGCTCATCGGCGATGACCTTGTTCATCTTGCCGGCCAGGATCAGGTCCAGCACCTCGCGCTCGCGCACCGATAGCGCCGCCAGCCGACCTTGCACGGCATCCTCGGCGCCGCCGGCACGGGAGCTGGCCAGCGCCTCCAGCACGCGATCCATCAACTGGTTGTCGTTGAAGGGCTTTTCGAAGAAATCGAAGGCACCATTCTTGAGCATGTCCACCGCCATGGGGACGTCGCCATGGCCGGTGAGGAAGATCACCGGGCGGCGATGCAGCAGGCCCTTGGTCTTGAGTTCGTTGAACAGCGCCACGCCGCTGCTGCCGGGCATGCGCACATCGAGCAGCAGGCATTCGCCCTCGGCATCGATGCCGGTGGCGCCGGAGAGTGCCGCCAGCAGGGCCTGGCCACCGTCGTAGGCGCTGGCCGCGATATTGCGCGAGCGTGCCAGCCAGGCCAGCGAATCGCGGATGATCTCTTCGTCGTCAACTATGTGCAGCATCGGTGTGCGGGTAGCGAGGGCTGGCCGCAGGCAGGCCTCGGCGGTCTCTGTCGTTTTAGGAAGTCCCGCTTTGTGCGGGTAGTGAAAACCGGAAGATTGTACCGCCAGCCGGGTGATTGGTGTAGGTGAGCGTGCCGCCGTGGAATTCGATGGTGGTGCGGCAGATGTTCAAGCCCATGCCCATGCCCTCGGCCTTGGTCGAGAAGAAGGGCGAGAACAGGCGCGCGGCCACGTCCTCGCTGATGCCGTGGCCCTGGTCGATGACCGAGACGGTGACCGATTCTGCACCATCGTCGTTGCGGGTGAGTTCGGCGGTCACACGCAGGATGCGGCGTGCCGAAGGCACCGCCGTCATGGCCTGGATGCCGTTGCGGGTCAGGTTCAGGATCACCTGTTCCAGCAACACCTGGTCACCCAGCACCGGCGGCAGGGAGGTCGGTACCTGCAGTTGCAGCACCACGAAGAATTGCTGGGCCTGCAGTTCGATCAGCGGGGCGATGTTGTCGATCAGCTGGCGCATCAGCAGGCGCTGGCGCGCCGGCTCGCGCTTCTTGACGAACTGGTGCACGCTGCGGATGACATGGCCGGCGCGCTGCGCCTGGGCGTGGATCTTCTCCAGTGCCGGCTGCAGGGCCTGCGGATCGGCATGGCCCTGCTGCATCAGGTTCAGGGCCCCGGTGGTGTAGCTGGAAATGGCCGCCAGCGGCTGGTTCAGCTCGTGCGCCAGGGTGGAGGCGATCTCGCCCATGCTGGCCAGGCGAGCGCTGGCCTGCAGCTTTTCTTCCTGGGTCCGGTTGAGGTCTTCGGCGCGCTTGCGTTCGGATACGTCCAGGATGGACCCCATCCAGCCGGTCTGCTTGCCATGCTGGTCCACCAGCGGCGACTCGAAGATCAGCACCGGGAAGCGTTCGCCATCATGGCGCTGGAAGATGGTCTCGAACTGCGGTGTCACGCGTCCGGCCAGCACATTGGAGAAGCGCTCCTGGTACTCATCCATGGCCTCGGGCGCCCAGTAGGGCATGGGCGGGACCTTGCCCACCAGTTCTTCGGCGGGGATGCCCACCATCTTGCAGAAGGCCGGATTGACATAGGTGATGCGCCCCTCCAGGTCGCGTGCGCGCATGCCGGTGACCAGCGAGTTTTCCATGGCCGCGCGGAAGCTGGCCTCGCTGAGCAGGGCTTCTTCTACCTTGGTGCGACGGTTGATGTCACGCCACAGCGCCCACAGGCTCCACAACAGGCCCAGCGAGAGCACGATCACCGAACCCACCAGCAGGTTGGGCAGGAGCTTGGGGGCACTCTTGGTGCTATTGGTATAGAGCACCAGCGTCAGGCCCGGCAGCTCCAGTTCGCGCCGATGGGTGTAGACGTTCAGGCCCGGACCGCCCGAGGCGCGGCGCGCCACCACGTTGTCGTCGGTGTCGGTCAGGGAGATTTCATTGTCCTGGGCGAACCACCACGGCACCATCTCGTTGAGGATGCGCGCCACCGCATAGCTGGCCACGAGGCTGCCGATGTAGTGATTGTCGCGGAACAGCGGGACGTGATAGTCCATCAGCATCGGCTCGGCGATGCCCGGCGGCACCGCCGGCGGGCTGTAGAGCGGCCGGCGCATCTGGTGGGCGCGCTCACCGGTCATCACGGAAGATTGCGAGAGATCGGCACGATTGATGGGAAAGTCATCGGTGGAACCCACCGGCCTGCCTTCGGCGTTGAACCAGGTCACCCGATAGAACTCACGGTTGTTGCGCAACAGGGCATTGAGGCGGCTGCGGAAATGGTCCTGGTGCAGGCGCCCGGTGCTGATTTCGCGGCCGATGATGCGCATGCTCTCGTCGTCGCGACTCAACTGGAAGCGGATCGCCTGTTCCACCCACAGCGAATCGGCGATCAATTGTTCCAGCCGTTCGCTGGCTTCCATCTGTTGTGCCTGGCGCGGCAGCCAGATCAGCGTGGCCACGAACAGGCAGAGCAGCAGGAAAGGGATCAGCCAGCGCATCCGGGTCTTGCGGCCGGAAGCCTGCAGCAGCGAGGCGGCAGTGGCTTGGGGAGCGGGGGGCTGGGATGGGGTGGCTTTCATGACGCCGCCAGTGTAGCTGCGGCCGTGGGCTTGCGCCAGCGTCGCACCGGGGGCGAATGAACAAGGTGCAGGATTGTGGTTATCCACAGTTGCCCCAATTTGGTGAAGCTATGCAGAATGCCGTGGCAACATCCGACCTGCGCCAAGGTTTATAAAAAAAATCAATAAATCATTTATATATTTACACCCTCGGGGAGACACCATGAAACTGAAGTCCTTGCTGCTGGCCTGTTGCGCATTTCCACTCGCGGCTATCGTCAGCACCAGCGCCCTGGCGCAACAACCCATCGTCATCAAGTTCAGCCACGTGGTGGCCAACGACACGCCCAAGGGCAAGGCCGCCGAGCGCTTCAAGGAGCTGGCCGAGAAAGCCACCAAGGGTCGCGTGAAGGTCGAGCTCTATCCCAACAGCACCCTGTACAAGGACAAGGAAGAACTGGAGGCCCTGCAACTGGGCGCGGTACAGATGCTGGCGCCGTCGCTGGCCAAGTTCGGCCCCTTGGGCGTGAAGGAGTTCGAGGTCTTCGACTTGCCGTATATCTTCCCGACCAAGGAAGTGCTGTACCGCGTCACCGAAGGCCCGATCGGTCGCGACCTGTTCAAGAAGCTGGAGCCCAAGGGCATCACCGGCCTGGCCTACTGGGACAATGGCTTCAAGGTCATGTCGGCCAACAAGCCGCTGCATCATCCGGCCGACTTCCGTGGCCTGAAGATGCGCATCCAGTCCTCCAAGGTGCTCGATGCCCAGATGCGCGCGCTGGGCGCCAACCCGCAGGTGCTGGCCTTCTCCGAGGTCTACCAGGCGCTGCAGACCGGCGTGGTCGATGGTACCGAGAACCCGCCCTCGAACCTCTATACCCAGAAGATGCACGAAGTGCAGAAGCACGTCACCATCTCCAACCACGGTTACCTGGGTTATGCGGTGATCGTCAACAAGAAGTTCTGGGATGGCCTGCCGGCTGACATCCGTACCGCACTCGAAGGGGCCATGAAGGACGCCACCAAGTATGCCAACGCCATCGCCCAGCAAGAGAACGATGCCGCCCTGGCTGCCGTCGAGAAGACCGGCAAGACCACCGTCTATCGCCTCACCGATGCCGAGAAGGCCGAATGGCGCCGCGCATTGCTGCCGGTCCAGCAACAGATGGCCAGCCGCATCGGCAAGGACCTCATCGACGCCGTCAACAAGGAATCGGCAGCGTTGGGCCAGAAGTAATCCGTTCCTGTAGCACCGCGTCGTCAGTACCTCGTACCTGCAAGCGTGCAGCATCCCGCGCCGGCGCATCCGGCGGGCGCGGGCCATACCCTCCAATCACAACGACAATCCGACCAACCGGAGCCTGGCGGCCGCACGTAACCCGTGCCGGCCACCGGGCGCAAGGAGACCCTATGAAGTTACTCGACCACCTGGAAGAGTGGCTGATCGCGTTCCTCATGGCCGCCGCCACCTTCATCATCTTCGTGGCCGTGGTCCATCGTTACGCGTCCGGCCTCGACATCCCCTGGCTGCAGGACCAGCTCATCCAGATCAACATGAGCTGGGCCCAGGAGCTGTGCATCTACATGTTCGTCTGGATGGCCAAGTTCGGCGCCGCCTATGGCGTGCGTACCGGCATCCACGTCGGCGTGGATGTACTGATCAACCGTCTCAACACCCCCTGGCGCAACAAGTTCGTGATCCTGGGCCTGCTGGCCGGGGCGCTCTTCACGGGCATCGTCGGCAGCTTCGGCGCCGAGTTCGTCTACGACATCGCCCAGCACGACAGCACCTCCGAAGTGATGGAAGTGCCGATGTGGATCGTCTACCTGGCCGTACCGCTGGGGTCTTACCTGATGTGCTTCCGTTTCCTCCAGGTCGCGTGGAATTTCCACCGGACCGGCGAATTGCCCAAGCATGACCATTCCCATGTGGAAGGTCTGGACGAAGAAACCAGCGGAGGTAAAGCATGAACGCAGCCATCATTTTCGTCTTGCTGTTTGCCCTGATGCTGACCGGGATGCCGATCTCGATCTCGCTGGGCCTGACGGTACTGACCTTCCTCTTCACCATGACCGACGTGCCGATCCAGTCGGTGGCCTTGAAGCTCTTCACGGGCATCGAGAAGTTCGAGATCATGGCGATCCCCTTCTTCATCCTGGCCGGCAACTTCCTCACCCACGGCGGGGTGGCGCGACGCATGATCAACTTCGCCACCTCCATGGTGGGGCATTGGCATGGCGGCCTGGCACTGGCCGGCGTGATGGCCTGCGCGCTGTTTGCGGCGGTCTCGGGTTCCTCTCCGGCGACCGTGGTGGCGATCGGCTCCATCATCCTGCCGGCCATGGTCAAGCAGGGCTTCCCCAACCGCTTCGGCGCGGGGGTGATCACCACCTCCGGTGCCCTGGGCATCCTGATCCCGCCGTCCATCGTGATGGTGATGTATTCGGTCTCGACCAATACCTCGGTGGGCAAGCTGTTCATGGCCGGTGTGGTGCCGGGGCTGTTGCTGGCCTTCCTGCTGGGCTTGACCACCTGGTACCTGGCGCGCAAGAACAATTACCCGCGCCTGAAGAAAGCCACCTGGGGCGAGCGCCTGGTGGCCTTCCGCAAGAGCGGCTGGGGTTTGTTCCTGATCATCATCGTCATGGGCGGCATCTATACCGGCGTGTTCACGCCCACCGAAGCGGCGGCGATGGCGGCGGTGTATGCCTTCTTCATCTCGGTGTTCGTCTACAAGGACCTGCGCCTGAAGCAGGTGCCCAAGGTCTTGCTGGACTCGGCCTCGATGTCGGCCATGCTGCTCTACATCATCACCAATGCGGTGCTGTTCTCCTTCCTGGTGACCAGTGAAAACATCCCGCAGGCGATGGCCGCCTGGATCACCGATTCCGGCCTGGGACCGATCACCTTCCTGCTGGTGGTGAACGTGCTGCTGCTGCTGGCCGGTAACGTGATGGAGCCCTCCTCGATCGTGCTGATCATGGCGCCCATCCTCTTCCCGGTGGCCATGAAGCTGGGCATCGATCCGGTACATTTCGGCATCCTCATCGTGGTCAACATGGAAGTAGGCATGTGCCATCCGCCGGTGGGCCTGAACCTGTACGTGGCCTCGGGCATCACCAAGATGGGCATCACCGAGCTGACCATTGCGGTCATGCCGTGGCTGTTGACCATGCTGGGCTTCCTGGCGCTGGTGACCTACTGGCCAGGGCTGTCGCTGTGGCTGCCGAACCTGGTGTTCAACTGAGCGGAAATGGCCTGGGGAGCCGGCTGTGGCGGTGCGCACCACGCTGGTGCCGGCTCCTCTAGTTGTCAGTCAAGTTGCTAAAAAGTATGTTGGTTTTGCCCCGAAAAAGTGCTTTGAAAGCGGGGCGAGTACTGTTAAAGTGCGGGCTTTGCTGAAACGGCACTCTTCATTTGCCGACCTAGCAATCGAATACGGCAGTCTTTGAAATTGTTTTTGGGTTGTTGATGTACGCGTATTGCAGGCGACCTTTCCGACACCTCGGACAGGCGCAGGCAGGCGGCACCGGATACAAAGCGGGTGGTGCATAACAAACGGTATCGATACCGGGAAACTGAGGAGACGTGCATTCGATTGAAGCTGCCCAAGCAGCCGGGAATGCATCAGGAGTATTTGAAGGCGCATCCGAGGATGCGCCTTTTTTCTTTGCACGGTTCCGTGCGGATTTTTCCTCTATACGATTTATATTATTTGCAACATGGCATCCTCATCCGAGGATACGCTCGCCATCCGGTGTGAGGATGACCGCCGCCAGGCGAGGCTGTTCTCCTTCTTGCACGCTCACTTGTTCCGGATCCAGGTAGATGGCCTGCAATGCCTGTGTCAGCTCCCGTCCGCGGGGGTGATGCAGTTCCAGCCGGCGCAGGCGGCAACCCCGTTCGGGCAGGATGGCGGCCGGATGCGGCCGGGTCTGCCACTGGATCAGCGAGGGCATCAGGCCATCGCAGGCCATGCTGCCATCCGGGGCGACGGTGATGAGCCAGCGCAAGCCGGCACGGCGCATGTTTTCTACCCGTCCCGGGTTGATCGGGCTGGCCAGCGCGCTGGCTTCGATATCGTCGCAGCGCACCACCCAGTGCGCCAGGCGCGGACTGGTATTGGTCGCCAGGCTATCCAGGGCGAACCAGCGCGCCCGCCCGGGGGAGGGCGCCGCCGGATCGACGGCGATGACTTCCAGGTAGACCCCCGGGCCGAGCGAGAGCAGGGCATTGTGCGTACCCATGCGTATGTGCTTGCCGCCGAGGCGGGGCATCATGGAAACGCCCAGGCGTTCATTCACCCAGGCCATGCCTTCGGCCAGGGTGCGGGCAGTGACCACGAGGTGGTCGATGTCAGTCTGTCGCGACTGGGTACTCATGCGGCAGCTCTCCTTGATGATGCGCCGGCGGCATTCCAGCCGGGGCGCGGTGACGCAGTTAGAATACGGGTTCCCGATGTCGATGCAATGCCATGCCATGACCGCTGCCAGCGCCGTTCCCCGTCCAGCCAGTTCGCCCTTGAGCGATCTGTTTTCCGCCGTGGTGCATACGCCCTTCGGCGGCATGGGCATCCGCAGCCAGGCGGGCGTGATCCTGGAGATGGTCTACCTGCCCCGGCACTACGCCGAGAAGGAGGCCAGCGATGCCGTGGCGGCGCGCGCGGTCAAGCAGATCCAGCGCTACCTGGCCGATCCCGGACATCGCCTGCGACTGCCGCTGGCGGACGTGGGCAGCACCTTCCAGAAGCGTGTCTGGCAAGCGATTGTAGCCATTCCCAGCGGCCAGGTGCTGACCTATGGTGACGTTGCACGCCGCATCGGCTCGGCGCCGCGTGCGGTGGGCCAGGCCTGCGGTGCCAACTGGCATCCGCTGGTGGTACCGTGCCACCGGGTGACCGCCGCCGGCGGCCTGGGCGGCTTCTCGCATCATGACGAGGCCGATGGCTTCTTCCTGGAGGTCAAGCGCTGGCTGTTGCGCCACGAGGGCGTGACGGGATACTGACAGCGATGGGACGCACCACACCGAAGATAGAAGCGCCCGCGCCCAGCCGCGAAGCGATCGACGAATTCTGCGACAGCCTGTGGCTGGAGGATGGCTTGTCCAGGAACACCCTGGAGGCCTACCGGCGCGACATGACGCTGTATGCGCACTGGCTGCACCAGGAGCACGCCCGCTCGCTCTACGAGACCCGGGCCGAGGATCTCAACGACTACTTCGCGGCCCGCCATGAGCAGAGCAAGCCCAGTTCTTCCAATCGCCGCCTGGCGGTCCTGAAGCGTTTCTTCCAGCTGGCCCTGCGCCAGAACCACATTGCCGCCGATCCCTGCCTGAAGCTGCGCTCGGCGCGTCAGCCGCAGCGCTTCCCCAAGACCTTGTCCGAAGGCCAGGTCGAGGCGCTGCTGGCGGCGCCCGACGTTTCCACGCCGCTGGGCCTGCGCGACCGCGCCATGATCGAATTGATGTATGCCAGTGGCTTGCGGGTCTCCGAACTGGTGTCCTTGAAGGGCATCGAGGTCGGCATGAACGAGGGGGTGCTGCGCGTGACCGGCAAGGGCGACAAGACCCGCCTGCTGCCCTTCGGTGAGGAAGCCCTGGCCTGGATGGTGCGTTACCTGGAGCAGGCGCGCGCGCAGATCCTGCAGGGCCAGGTCGACGATGCGCTGTTCGTGACCGCACGCGGCGGACCGATGACGCGCCAGATGTTCTGGACCCTGGTCAAGAAGTACGCGCAGCAGGCCGGCATCACCGTGCGCCTGTCGCCGCACACGTTGCGCCACGCCTTCGCCACCCACCTGCTCAACCACGGCGCCGACCTGCGCGTGGTGCAACTGCTGCTGGGACACGCCGATATCTCCACCACCCAGATCTATACCCACGTGGCACGTGAGCGCTTGAAGCAACTGCATGCCGCACATCACCCCCGCGGCTGATCTTGCGGCATAATGTGCGCCCATGGCGGCGCCGGCCCGGCCTGTGCGGCCGGTCAGCACGCTGTCAGGAAGAACCAAGCCATGAGCGCCAAGAAAGAACACATCTCCGAAACCCCCGCCACGCAATTCCTGCGCAAGCAGGGCGTCGCCTTCACCGAGCACCCCTACGACTACGAGGAGCATGGTGGCACCTCGGTGTCCTCGCGCGAGCTTGGGGTGGAAGAGCACGCGGTGGTCAAGACCCTGGTGATGCAGGACGAGGCCGCCAAACCGCTCCTGGTGCTCATGCACGGCGACTGCAAGGTCTCCACCAAGAACCTGGCGCGCCAGATCGGCTGCAAGTCGGTCGAGCCCTGCAAGCCGGAGGTGGCCAACCGCCATTCCGGTTTCCTGATCGGCGGCACCTCGCCCTTCGGCACCCGCAAGAGCATGCCGGTCTACGTCGAGGCCAGCATCCTGGAACTAGGCAAGATCTATATCAATGGCGGCCGGCGCGGCTTCCTGGTCGGCATCGACCCCGCCGCCATCCTCAAGGTGTTGCCGGCCAAGCCGGTCAACTGTGCCTTGCATGACCCGGCCTGACAAAAAACCGAGACAAGAGAAAGAACGCATTCATGTACAACATCCTTTTCGCCATCGCCGCCTACCTGATCGGCTCGCTCTCCTTCGCGGTGGTGGTGTCCAAGATCTTCGGCCTGGCCGATCCGCGCACCTACGGTTCCAAGAACCCCGGTGCTACCAATGTGCTGCGCAGCGGCAACAAGAAGGCGGCCGCGCTGACCCTGCTGGGTGACGGCTTCAAGGGCTGGCTGGCGGTGTGGCTGGCGCAGAAGTTCGGTCCGCAATTCGGCGTGGATGACACCGGCATTGCGCTGGTGACGCTGGCGGTATTCCTGGGCCACCTGTGGCCGGTGTTCTTCCGCTTCGTCGGCGGCAAGGGCGTGGCCACCGCCTTGGGCATCCTGCTGGCGCTGGATGTCTGGCTGGGCCTGGCCACCCTGGCAACCTGGCTGGTGGTGGCCTTCGTCTTCCGCTACTCCTCGCTGGCGGCGTTGGTGGCGGCGCTGTTCGCGCCGTTCTACTACGGCCTGCTGTTCGGCACCACCGATGGCATCCTGCTGGCCGTGGTGGCGATGGCGGCCCTGCTGATCTACCGCCATCGCAAGAACATCGGTAACTTGCTGGCCGGCAAGGAAAGCCGTATCGGCGACAAGAAGAAGGCGGCCAAGTAAGGACGGCTCTTCTGCTGATTTTCCTGGCACTTCCAAGAAAATGGCCGCATCAAGCGGCCATTTTCTTATCCATCGATATCGTATAAATCATTTACGTCGCGGATGCGGCGGCCTGTGGCGGCCGCAGTTCATCCAGCGGCCAGCGCGGGCGCACGCCGAAGCCGTATTCGCGGCGGGCCGCGCCCGGCTCTTCGCGCAGGCGCATGGCCCCGGCGAAAGCGATCATGGCGCCATTGTCGGTGCAGAACTGCAGTTCCGGGTAGAAGACCTCATAGCGGCGTTTGGCGGCGGCGGCATCCAGGGCCTCGCGCAGCTGGCGGTTGGCGCCCACGCCACCGGCAATGACCAGGCGCTTGAGGTTGGTCTGCTTCAGGGCGGTCATGCACTTGGCCACCAGCACGTCGACGATGGCGTCCACGAAGCCGCGTGCGATGTTGGCCTTGTCCTGTTCGCACAGGTTACTGCCGAGCTTGCTGTGTTGCTTGACCACGGTGAGCACGGCAGTCTTGAGGCCCGAGAAGCTGAAGTCGAGGTTCTTGGAATGCAGCATGGGGCGCGGCAGCTGGTAGGCAGTCGGGTCACCGAACTCGGCCATGCGCGAGATCGCAGGTCCTCCCGGATAGCCCAGGCCGAGCAGCTTGGCCGACTTGTCGAAGGCTTCGCCGGCGGCGTCGTCCAGCGTCTCGCCCAGCAATTCATAGCGGCCCACGCCATCCACGCGCATCAACTGCGTATGGCCACCCGAGACCAGCAGCGCAATGAAAGGAAAGCGCGGTGGCTTGCTGGCCAACAGCGGCGAGAGCAGGTGGCCTTCGAGGTGGTGGATGCCCAGCACCGGCTTGTCCAGCGCCAGCCCCAGCCCACAGGCCACCGATGCGCCCACCAGCAGGGCGCCGGCCAGGCCGGGGCCCTGGGTATAGGCGATGGCGTCGATCTCGTGGGGCGCGGTGCCGGCGTCGGCCAGCGTTTGCCGTAGCAAGGGGATGGCACGACGGATGTGGTCGCGCGAGGCCAGCTCGGGCACCACGCCGCCATATTCCTGGTGCATGGCGATCTGCGAATGCAGGGCATGGGCCAGCAGGCCGCGCTCGGTGTCGTACAGAGCGAGGCCGGTTTCGTCACAGGAGGATTCGACGCCGAGAACTAACATGGATGGACTTTGATGAATCGGCGGTCGCGGCCAGACGGCGCGCGGCACGCGGTGCAGGGGAAAGCCGCTATTGTAATGGAAAGCCCGTCCCCACGCGCCCGGGCTGTGGGTCTGCGGGGTTTTGGTGTACCCTTCGGCCATGTCAAACCAAGTCCCCCATTCCGCTCCGGCCGAGGCCGTCGAGCCTGTCCACGTCGATACGCCATCGTTTGCTGCAGCGCCCTTCATCAAGGAGATCGGGCGCGGCAAGGACGGTGCGCGCAGCCTCTCGCGCGTGGATGCGCAGAGCCTGTACCAGGCCATGCTCGATGGTCGCGTCAGCGACCTGGAACTGGGCGCCATCCTGCTGGCCATGCGCATCAAGGGTGAGTCGGTAGAAGAAATCGGTGGTTTCCTGGAGGCCGCCGAAGCCTCCTTCACGCCCCTGCAGGCGCCACCCGGTGCCTACGCACCGGTGGTCCTGCCCAGCTACAACGGCGCGCGCAAGATGGCCAACCTGGCACCGCTGCTGTGCATGCTGCTGGTGCGTCGCGGCGTGCCGGTGCTCATGCATGGCGTGACCCACGATGCACAACGTGTGACCAGCGCCGAGATCTTCAGTGCGCTGGGCATCGCCCATGCCGCCAGCGGTACCGAGGCCGAAGCCCTGATGGCGTCGGGCAAGCCGGCCTTCATTCCCATCGAGGTACTCTCGCCCAAGCTCGCGCGCCTGCTGGGCATGCGTGCGCGCCTGGGGGTGCGCAACTCCACCCATACGCTGGTGAAGATCGCGCAACCGTTTGCGCAAGCTGCGCTACGTCTGACGTCCTACACCCATCCCGAGTACCTGGCCATGCTCAGCGATTACTTCGCCCATGCGGCACCGCATGCCCGTGGCGATATCTTCCTGATGCGCGGGACCGAAGGCGAGACGGTGGCCAATGCGCGCCGCGCCCAGCGTATCGACTGGTTCAGCTTCGGTCAGAAGACCGTGCTGGTGGAAAAGCAGAGCGTGGCCGAGGACTTGCCGGACCTGCCGGAAGGGCGCGATGCCGCCACCACCGCAGCCTGGATTGCCGAGGTGCTCGATGGCCGGCGTCCGGTGCCCGAGTCCATTGCCGAGCAGGTCGAGCATTGCGTCGATGTCGCTGGCCGCATTGCGCAGCGCGCGTGAAATGCTGGCAGGCGTGGACGAATTGCTACACTCCATCTTGTTCTGCGGGAAGCTGACAGGATGACAGGATCGCGTGCGACGGGAAGTCGGAAAAAAAGGAAAAAAACGCCGGCGATGCGGCCATGAGGCGAGGAGGAGAAGTCAGGATCCCGGGAGGGAAAGGGATCGCGAATCGGAGGGACGAGTAAGAGGCGCCGGGAGACCTTGCGGTCAGGTTCGGGTGCGGCGCCGGGTTACCGTTTTTGCCGACGCCGCCGATTTCTCCGGCGCGCTGGCGACCACCTGTGAAAACGCGAAGATCACTTCCTTGACGATCTTGCGCTGCGGTGCAGGCAGGTTGATGAAGGCTTCGAAGGCCTCGCGCTCGCGGTAGCCGATCGCTTCTTCCCAGCGGGCGCGGCGCTTGTCGATGCGCTTGCCGATCTCTTCGCCGAAGCGCAGGTGCTGGGGCGTGACGATCAGCCATTCGGCCAGCGTCTCCAGCTTGTCCTGCTTGGGCATCGATTCGCCCAGCAGCCAGCGACGCACGCCGTGCAGGGTCATCGGCTTGCCCCAGTATCGGAGATTGAATTCCCGTTCCAGAACGGCGGGCTTGGGTTCGTATCCTGCTTTTTCCATCGCGGCGCGCAGGCGCTTGGCGAATTTTTGATTGGCGGTTTCCATGCTTCGAAGGTACTTTGACGTAGAGCTTTTCGGGGTACGTTTGCGTTTGAGATGAGTTACGCCGCAAACGTGATTTATAATCACTAGGCTGAAACGGATGATCGTCGTCGCCGTGGACGTCGGCGGGAAATCCGCGCCAGGCAAGGCTGGTAAGCGATTGCGATGAGCAGTGAGGTGGCCATGCGCAAGTCTCCGGTGCGATGGTGGATCAACTGTGCCGGCCGAACAAGCTGGCTCTTGGTGAGGATGGATGTCAGGTCATCAGGCCACTTCAAGTACGTAACGGGCCGTGGACCAAAACGGTGCATCGCCGCGAGTCCCCCAGTGCATGTCGGACGCAGGTAGAGGTTGATCTTCTTGCTACATTGTCAGCCTAGTCGCAACGCGACGGCAGCGATTTATTAATTTTTTTTTAATTTTTGTGTCCCTCGCGAGACAGGCGGAATCATCGCTACAGCTGCATCGCAGAGCGGTTTTTTCATCCCGAAGCGGCTAGAATAGTGGGATTCCGGAGAGGGGAGCCGGCGCAGATGGAAATGCAGAACCGATATTTTTCCCATCTGCTGGGGATGTTGATTTGTTAGACAATCCGACCTGTTCGCGGGATGTCATTTCCTGTCAGGATCCCGAGGCAGAGACAAGCTGTGTGAGCCAAGACGAATAACCAACGAAGTCAGCAGCATTCCTGTTTTCGCTTTCGGGCTGCTAGCCATTGCGCCATTGCGCCATCGAGCCCTTTAGTTTTTTAGTTACGTAACTTTTGATATCTCCGGAATCGGCAGCTGCATGACGGGGCGGCGTACCATGGTGCGGCGCATCCTTTGCTCCCTGCGGTACCGGATGGAACGCGGCGACCCGTTGCATTGCAGCGGTGGATCGACTGACGCCCTGCTGTGCCGCCATCGTCGATGGCAACAACGCAACAGGAGCGGAATGGCCGCGATACCGTGCAGGCGTCATTTCCTGCGGGCTACCAGCGATGGCCCGTGTGGACAGGGCGCAAACGAGTCCGGGTTCTACGCATGTCAGGTTCCTTTCATTTCCTGCTGCTGGCGTTTGCCTTGCTGGTTGCCAGCCTGTCGGCCTATGCTGCCCTGGAGATTGCCGAGCGCATCGTGATACAGGAGGCGCCGCATCGTCGCCTGTGGCTGTCCCTGGGCGCCCTGGTACTTGGCCTGGGGATCTGGGGGGCATTGCAACTGACGGTGGCGGCGTTGCGCTTGCCCATCGCGGTGGGCTTCGAGGTGCGGCTATCGGTGCTGGCCCTGCTGCTGTGCCTGGGCAGTGCCTTCTACCTGATGCACCTGACGGGGCTACGGCGACTGCATCCGGTACGCCTGCTCATTGGCGGACTGTGCATCGGCGCGGCCGTCAATGCGGCCTTCCACATCCTGCTCCAGTCCATGTTGCTTGCGCCGGTGCTGAAGTACCAGACCTTCCTGCTGGTGCTGGCCCTGGGGGTGACCGAGCTGGTGGCGATCTTCATGGTGGCGCTGTTCTCTGCCAGCAATGGCCGCAAGCCCATCAGTGGCTCGCTCAACTCGCAGCAGGCGCGTCGCGTGCTGGCGGCATCGCTGGTCGGCGTGGGGCTGGTGGCCAGCGCCGCCGCCGGTCTGCGCGCACTGGCCATCGATGCGCAGGCGCTCAGCATGGGCTTGCACAGTCTCTCGCGCGAGCACATGGTCAATGGCATCGTGTTCCTGGCCTTCCTGGGCATGGCGCTGGCCCTGGTCATCAGCGGCGCACAACGCAACGATGTGCTCAAGAAGATCGTTGGCCGTACCAATGACAAGCTGCTGCATTTCGCCACCCACGATGTGCTCACGGGCCTGCCCAACCGCGCCCTGCTGTCGGATCGCATCCATCATGCGGTGCAGGTGGCGCGTCGCAACGGCAAGCCGTTTGCGGTGCTGTTCATGGACCTGGACGGATTCAAGGGCATCAACGATTCGCTCGGCCACGCCGTCGGCGATGGCTTGCTGGTGGCGGTGGCACAGCGCATCCGCGATTGCATCCGCGGGGAAGACATGGTGGCGCGCATCGGCGGTGACGAGTTCGTGGTGGTGGTCAGCAACCTGGCCTCGCCGGAAGTGGTGGAGCATCTTTCGGAAAACATCCTGGCGGCGCTGCGCCAGGATTTCCAGATCGAGGACGCCACCCTGCGGGTGACCTCCAGCATCGGCATCGCGGTCTATCCCAACAGCGGCGATACGGTCGACATGCTGATGAAGAATGCCGATGCTGCCATGTACGAGGCCAAGCAGAGCGGACGCAATACCTATCGCTTCTTCGAGCCGGCCATGCACGCCAGCGCCATGCGCCACCTGCAGGTACGCCATGCCTTGCAGGAGGCCATCGAGCAACAGCAGTTCCGCCTGCACTTCCAGCCCAAGTACCGTGGCGCCAGCAAGGAACTGACCGGACTGGAAGCCTTGTTGCGCTGGACCCATCCCGAGCTGGGCGAGATGGCGCCGACCGAGTTCATCCCCATCGCCGAACGCTCCGGCCAGATCCTGCCGATCGGCGACTGGGTGCTCAATGCGGTCTGCACGCAGATCGCGCACTGGGATGCGGCCGGGGTCAGGCCGGTCAAGGTGGCGCTGAACCTGTCACCGCTGCAGATGCGCAGTGACCTGGTGGACCGTATCATCAGCGTGATCGGCAAGACCGGCATCGCGCCGCAGCGGCTGATGTTCGAGATCACGGAAACGGCGGCGATGAAGGATGTGGAGCGCAGCACGCGCGTCATCGGCGAACTGCAGGCGCTGGGTTTCGATATCGCCATCGACGACTTCGGCACCGGTTATTCCAGCCTGGCCTACCTGGCGCAGTTTCACTGCAGGCAGGTCAAGATCGATCGCTTCTTTACCTCGCGCCTTGACCTGGAGGACCATTCCGGCCGTGCCATCGTGGCGGCCATCATCGCGCTGGCGCATGCCCTGCAGATGGAAGTGGTGGCCGAAGGCGTGGAGACGGAAGGCCAGTTGCGCGAATTGCAGCTGCTGCATTGCGACCAGGTGCAGGGTTTCCTGCTGGGGCGTCCGGCCGAGGCGCCGACCGTGCCGGGCCTGCTGGCGGCCAGCAATGACGACCTCTTTGCGGGCAGTGCGCTCAGGCCGTAGCGGCGTGGATGGCGCGGCGCTGGACCAGGCGCAGATAGGCCAGCAGGCCCATGCCCACCAGTCCCAGGCTGGCACTGTTGGCCAGCCAGAAGCCGGAAGGTCCGCGCAATGCCGCGGGCGTCCATCCCAGCGGATCCAGCCCCAGCAGATAACCGCCCCCCAGGCCCACGCCCCATAGCGTGACGGCATAGATCACGGTCGGCACCACGGCCACCTTGTAGGCGCGCAGCACGAAGGCGGTGGTGACCTGCAGCGAATCGAAGAGCTGGTAGAAGGCGATGTAGAGGAACAGCGGCAGCGCTGCGCCGACGATGAGCGGGTCGGGCGTATAGGCGTGGATGATGTGGTCGCGCGTGAACCAGACGATGATCCCGATCAGCACCGACAGCGACATCGACAGGCGGATGCCGGCGTTGCCGATCTTCCTGGCCATCTGCATGTTGCCGCCACCGATGGCTTGCGCCACCAGTGTGCTGGTGGCACTGGCGATCGACAGCGGCAGCATGTAGAGCACCGTGCCGACATTGGCCGTGATTTGATGTCCCGCCACCGGCACCGCGCCCAGGCGCGAGATGAAGACCGCCATGAGGGTGAAGGCGGTCACTTCGATGAAGTAGGACAGGCCGATGGGAATGCCCAGCCACAAGAGCGTGCGCAGGATCTTCCAGGACGGTGCCACGAAGCCGCTGCCAAACAGCTTCAGCGGGCGGTAGGCCGGCAGTCGCGCCACCAGCAGCCAGGCCACCATCATCATGAGCCAGGCAATCACCGTGGTGGCGATGGCGCAGCCGGGGCCGCCGAAGGCCGGCAGGCCGAGGCCGCCGAAGATCAGCAGGGCATTCAGGGGCAGCTTCAGCAGCAGGCCGCTGAGCTGGATGGCCATCACCATCTTGGGCCGCGCCATGGCCGTGTTGAGCGCCGAGTAGACGCGGAAGAACAGCGTCGCCGGCAGGGCCAGTGCTTCGATGCGCAGGTAGAGCGTGGCTTTTTCGACCAGCTCCGGCGGCGCCTTGGCAAAGGCCAGGAAGAGCGGCGCGAACAGCAGCACCAGGCCGCCCACGATGGAGAGCAGCAGGGCCAGCCACAGACCCTGCTTGACCTCGCGTCCGATCTCGTCGAGCCGGCCGGCGCCGAAGAGCTGGCCGATGGTGGGTTGCAGGGCCTGCAGCACCCCGGAGAGGCCGACGAACACGCTCACGTAGATCGATACCCCCAGGGCCAGCGCGGCCAGGTCCAGCGCCGAAAAGCGCGACACCATCACGGTATCGATCACGCCATTGGCGATCAGCGCCAATTGGCCGACCAGCAGCGGCCAGGCCAGCCGCGCGATGCGGCCGACATGGTGGCGGGAGGAGAGCGCGGGCAGTTCGGTGGTCACGCGATCAGATGCGGCGGGCGGGCGGGCACGGCTCAGCCACCGGCGCGGCGATAGAGACGGAAGCGCTCGTCACGGTCGGATGGCCGGCGGCCCTCCCAGACCATGCGCCAGGCACCGGGGTACTGACGCAGCATGATCGAGGCATCCTGGTTGCTGATGTCATCCTGCAGCAGCAGGTAGTCGCAGGTCTGGTCGCGTTCATCGGCAAAGCGCACGTCGCCGAAGTAGGCGAAGGAGGCGCGCTGCGCCGGGCCGACATTGCTTTGCACGCATTGCTTGACCGAGCTCAGTTTCGATTCGATCTGCTCGGCCACGCCGGCGTAGCTCTTGCCATAGTTGACCCAGGGCAGCCACAGGGTCATCAGCAACACCCAGCACAGGATCACGCCGCCCGAGGACAGCACCACCGCGCGCCACAATACCGAGGGACGGCGCGAGATGCGCCAGTGCACCACCACGATCCAGGCGGCAGTGGCGGCAATGGCGATGGCCAGCGAGACCCAGGCAAAGCCGGGCTTGAATCCCGGTGCCAGCTTGTAGGCGTTGCGCGCGATCTGGCTGGGCCAGCCGGTTTCCTTGGCGATCCAGCCGATCCAGATGAAGGCCGCCGACGTGGTCAGCGTCATCACCGAGAACCAGTCCACGGCATTGATGGCGCCACGCTTCATGGTAGGCAGGCCGAAGGCGGCCAGGATGGCCAGCGCCGGCAACATCGGCAGCAGCATGCCTTCTTCGGTGTGGACGTTGATCAGCACCAGCAGCGTCACCGGCACCAGGAAGGCCAGCGGCAAGGCGATGTGCAGCGAACGCAGCTGGCGACGCCAGGCATACAGCGCCCAGCCGGCGAAGGGCCAGGCCGGCCAGGCGAACCAGACGCCATACTTGCCCAGGAAGGCCAGGGTGGCCAGCGTGGGGCGGTTCAGCTGGTAGATGTTCCAGCTCATCCAGAGATCGAACTGGCCAGCGGCCTCCTGCGGGATCAGGGTGTGCAGCGCCATCACCCAGGCCGCACAGATGAGTGCGGCCAGCGGCAGCGCTACCAGCAGTACCAGCAGCGCTGCGCGGCCATCCTTGCGCACCGCCGCCAGCACCAGCAGGCTGACCAGCACGGCCGCCGGCAATACCCAACCATAGGTCAGCACCAGCATGCCCAGCGCCAGGCCCAGCCAGAGCGCATGGCGGGTACGATGCCGGTCGAACACGCGCGCGGCGCCATACATGGCATAGGCCGTCAGGGCGATCTGCAGGGTCTTGGGGCTGGTCTCGTGGCTATGCAGCAGCAGACCAAGGAAGCCGAGGTAGATCAGGAACGCGCCATCGGCCAGCGTGCGGCCGAAATCCTTGGGTTCGGGCTGGCCGCCGAAGGCCAGCTTCAGGGGCTGGGCTTCAGTGCGGCGGCCCAGCAGGTAGGTGGTGTACCAGATCGAGAGCGATCCGACCAGGAAGCAGCCGACGGTGGACACGCGCGCGGCCAGCGGATCACCGAGCAGCCAGCCGAAGAGCTTGATGCAGAGGGCGCCGAACCAGTAGGCCAGCGGACTTTCCGCCGGCAGCGGCAGGCCCGCCACATTGGGCGTGAGCCAGTCCGACAGCGTGCCATGGGCCATGGTCCACATGATGCCGAAGCTGGTGGCGTCCTCGTTCTTCCACGGGTCGCGGCCGATCAGGCCGGGCAGGATATAGAGGAGGGCGAGCGCAAGCAGGGCCATGCGCGGGAGCGCATTGGTCGCTGCGGCGGGAAGACGGACTGGCTTCATCAAGATCTTGTTGCTCTTGTTCTGTGCTGCGGGGTTGTGGTCGTCGCGCTGGCCGACATGGCTGGCAGCGAGGGTGACGCTGGCGTCGGCGGTTTATTTTTTTGCAGGCCTTATTGTGCAGGAATTCATCGTAAATAGTTGTTTCTGACTGCTACAGCCAGATGATCTACGACAAGCCAGGTCGCCAGGTCCAATCGAGGCAGAACAACAAGGCAAACAAAAAAAGGCAGCCGGAGCTGCCTTTTTCTGAGGGAAGTACTGATTACGCCTTCGAGACAGCAGTCTTCGAACCGACGGAACCGAACTTCTGGCGGAACTTCTCGACGCGGCCAGCGGTGTCGACGATCTTGTGCTTGCCGGTGTAGAACGGGTGCGATTCGGAGGAAACTTCGATCTTCACCAGGGGGTATTGCTTGCCTTCGAACTCAGCGGTTTCGCGAGTGCCGATGGTGGAGCGGGTGATGAACTTGAAGTCGTTCGACATGTCGTGGAACAGGACTTCGCGGTAATCCGGGTGGATGCCTTCTTTCATGATTGCCTCAAGAGTAGTTTGGTAGCCAATCGCCACTTCGTCGGTCGCCCTGCTTCTTGACCCGATTGATGATCACTTGCCGGTTTGGAAAAGTCCGAAATTATACAATCAAATCAGGGGCTTGGGTCAAGGTGTGGGCAGCCCTGGCGGGTCCCGGCGTGGTTTTTCGGGATCATTGGCGAGGATTCTGTTGCTCCCGGCACAATGAAAAACGGCATGTCTGCGAGCAGGCATGCCGTTTCAGCGGGTGATGCAGCGATGCGCTTAGTTGCCGCGACGCATCATGTCGAAGAACTCGGCGTTGTTCTTGGTGGACTTCATCTTGTCGAGGATGAATTCCATCGCCTCGATTTCATCCATGTCGTACATCAGCTTGCGCAGTACCCAGATCTTTTGCAGCTGGTCGGGCTTGATCAGCAGTTCTTCACGGCGGGTGCCGGACTTGGAGAGGTTGATGGCCGGATAGACGCGCTTCTCGGCCAGGCGACGCTCCAGGTGGACTTCCATGTTGCCTGTGCCCTTGAATTCTTCGAAGATCACGTCATCCATGCGCGAGCCGGTTTCGATCAGGGCGGTGGCGATGATGGTCAGCGAGCCGCCTTCTTCGACGTTACGCGCCGCGCCGAAGAAGCGCTTGGGGCGTTGCAGGGCGTTGGCGTCGACACCACCGGTCAGCACCTTGCCGGAGGCCGGGATCACGGTGTTGTAGGCGCGGGCCAGGCGGGTGATCGAGTCCAGCAGGATGACCACGTCCTTCTTCATTTCCACCAGGCGCTTGGCCTTCTCCAGCACCATTTCGGCGACCTGGACGTGACGCGTAGCCGGTTCGTCGAAGGTGGAGGCCACCACTTCGCCGCGCACCGAGCGTTGCATTTCAGTCACTTCTTCAGGACGCTCGTCGATCAGCAGCACGATCATCACGGTGTCCGGATGATTGGTGGTGATGGCGTGGGCGATGTGTTGCAGCATCACCGATTTACCCGACTTGGGCGAGGCCACCAGCAGGCCGCGCTGGCCGCGACCCACGGGCGCGATCAGGTCGATGATGCGGCCGGTGATGTTTTCCTCGCCGCGCATGTCACGCTCCAGCTGCATGAGCTTGTTGGGGTGCAGGGGCGTCAGGTTTTCGAACAGGATGCGGTGCTTGGAGGCTTCCGGCGGTTCGCCGTTGACCTTGTCGACCTTGACCAGGGCGAAATAGCGCTCGCCATCCTTGGGCGTGCGCACTTCACCTTCGATGGAATCACCGGTATGCAGGTTGAAGCGGCGGATCTGCGAAGGCGAGATATAGATGTCGTCGGTGGACGCCATGTAGCTGGCGTCGGGCGAGCGCAGGAAGCCGAAGCCGTCAGGCAGCACTTCGAGGGCGCCATCGCCAAAGATCTGCTCTCCTGATTTCGCGCGCTTCTTCAGGATGGCAAACATGAGTTCCTGTTTGCGCAGGCGCGCAGCGTTCTCGATGTCCAGGCTGATTGCCATTTCCAGCAAGGCAGAGACGTGCATCGCTTTTAGTTCTGATAAGTGCATATGAGTGTCCCGGGACGGGAAAAATTAAGGTGGGGGAGGGAGTTGCGTGGTGTGGTTCTGGGAACAAGCCCGGCGCTGCGGGCGCCGGGCAGATGGCAGCGCGAGCGCGCCGCTATCGGATGCTTGATTTAGATGTTGCTGTCGATGAACGAGGTCAGTTGGCCCTTGGCCAGTGCGCCGACCTTCTGGGCCGCGGCTGCGCCGTTCTTGAACAGGATCAGGGTCGGGATGCCACGGATGCCGAACTTGGCCGGCACGGCCTGGTTGGAGTCCACGTCCAGCTTGGCGATTTGCAGCTTGCCGTCGTATTCCTTGGCGACTTCTTCCAGGATGGGGGCGATCGCCTTGCAGGGGCCGCACCATTCCGCCCAGAAATCGACCAGCACGGGCTTGTCGGACTTCAGCACGTCGGCTTCGAAGGAGGCGTCGGTAATATGTTTGATGTTTTCGCTCATGGCAGATCCTCGGATGGAGGCAATGTAGTAAGTAGTCAAATAGCGCCGGTGGACACATACCATGGAGCCTGGCGTGAGCCATCAACGCTTCCGGAGTTGCTTGGTGTACGTGGAGTCGTTGCGCGCCGATTCAAGTTGTATTTGAAGCGCGGCAGAGGTAAGCGGCGGGATACAGAGGCAATCATAACCCATTTTGGGCGAAAGTGTAGACGGCCATCAGGTGGTTGTTGTCTGCCATCCTCATCCCCCACGACTGGCGTTCGGACGAGGCCGGTAGCGGCTTTGCCGCCGGCGGCACGGGAAAATTGCATTCGCCGGCCTGCTGGCCTGGCATACAATGCGCTGCAGTCCCCTTGCCGGTGATTGAAAAAAACTGTCAGGCCGAGAGAAAAATACAATGACCCTGCTCTCGCCGCCGACCCTTTCTGACACGTTGCGCGTCGCCAGGACCTGTCCTGACCGTGCCTGAACCCTCCAGACCGCATGCTGCTAGCGACCGTACCGATCCCGCCTTCTCCCGATTTCTGGCAACAGGCCGTGCGCCTGCTGCTGCGTCCCGGCCAGCCATTGGGCCAGGCCTTGCAGGAGCAGGGTGGGAGTTCGCTGGATTTCTCGGGCGTGCAATTGATGGTGCCGGCCTTTTCCCACGCGCAGAATTTCAAGGCGGCGCTGGCGCGCGAGCTGCGGCGGCCCTATATCGCGCCGCGCATCAATACCCTGTCGGGCTTGCTGGCCATGCAGCCGCCGGGCGAGCAGGCGCCGCCTTCCGAGAGCGAACGCCTCATGCAGTTGTATGCGCAGCTGCGCGAACATGCCTGGCTGAAGAAAATGTTTTCCGCCCGGCGCAATGCCGACCTGTTGCCGTTGGCGCATACGCTCCTGGCCTTGTCGGACGAGCTGACGCTGGCACTGCTGCCAGAGATCCGCGCCGGTGCGCAGGAGGTGGCGGGTGCGGACGCTGCCGCCGGTCGCTGGACGCAGGCGCTGGCCCAGTTGCTGGAGCCGCTGGCGCCGTCGGCGCATGGCATGCTCTCCGACGAAGCCGCACTGGTCTGGCAGGTCTGGAAGAGTCAGCTCGATGCCGGCGACCGCATCGTCCAGCGCTTCGACGCCATGCTGGCCCTGGCCGAACGCGCCAGCCTGCCGCTGGTGTGGGTCAGCCCGAGCGACCCCGAACCGCTGGATGCCGCCTTCCTGGACGCCTACGCTCGCCATCAGCCGGTGCGCATCGTCACGCTGGACTGGAACCGGCAAGCCATCGCGCCCCTGCATCCACTCTATCTGTCGGCCTGGGCGGAGCTGGTGCGCGAGGATGAGGGCGCTGCGCTGGACGATGACGAAGCGGAGCCTGCCACCCCGTCGCGGCCTGCGATGCCCCTCTTGTGCCCGGCCACCGATCTGGAAAACGCCGCCGTGCAAAGCGCGCAGATCGTGTTGCGCTGGCTGGCCCAGGGCAAGAACGAGATCGCCATCGTCGCGCAGGACCGCGTCACCGCCCGTCGCCTGCGCGCCCTGCTGGAGCGTGCCGAGGTGGCGGTGGCCGACGAGACCGGCTGGAAACTCTCCACCACCCGCGCCGCCGCCGCGCTGGCGGCCTGGAACGACCTGGTCTCGGCACGCGGCGAGACCAATGCCCTGCTGGACCTGTTGAAGTCACCCTTCGTCTTCCCCGTCGAGGAGGGCAAGGCCGATCGCGTCATGCGCATCGAGGCCCGCCTGCGTCGCGCCAACATCGCCGGCGACTGGCAAGCCCTGCAAGCGGCCTTTGCCGAGGCCAGCGATCCCCGCGACCTGCAATGGATCATCACGCTGGCCAAGCAGGCCGCGCGCTTCGGTGGTCGCAAGACGCTGGCGCAATGGTGTGACACCCAACGCTCGCTGTGCCAGGCACTGGGCATGGACGCCGCGCTGCGCGACGACGGTGCCGGCGCGCAATGCCTCTTGATGCTCGACGAGATCGCCGCCGAGCAGGGCGGATTGCAGGATGGTTTCTCCTTCGCCGAATGGCGCGCGCTCCTGAACCTGCGCCTGGATGCGACCTCCTACATGCCCCCGATCAGCGACCGCCGCGTGGTGATGCTGCCGCTCAACGGCGCGCGCCTGCGTCGCTTCGATGCGGTCCTGGTGATCGGCGCCGACGCCGCCCACCTGCCTTCGCCACCACAGGAGACGCTGTTCTTTTCCAATGCGGTGCGGCGCGAGCTGAACCTGGCCACGCGTGCCACCCGCCAGCGCCAGCAATTGCGCGACCTGACCGAATTGCTGTGCGTGAACGATGAAGTCGTGCTGTGCTGGCAGACCCTGCAGGATGGCGAACCCAACCCGGTCAGCCCCTGGCTGCAGCGGCTGGAACTGAAGCTGGCCCAGCAGGGCCAGCCACCCTTGCCGACCCTGAACCTGCCACCGCCGCCGCGCAAGCTCCTGGCACAATCCTCGCAGATGCCCGCGCCGAGCGCGCCGGCGCTGCTGCCGGAAAAACTCTCGGCCAGCGGCTTCGGTAGCTTCCTGGCTTGCCCCTATCAATTCTTTGCAGCACGCATGTTGCGCGTGGCAGTGATGGACGAGCTCTCGGACATGCCCGAGAAGCGCGACTACGGCAGCTGGCTGCACGAGATCCTGAACCGCTATCACGAACACCTGCGCGACCATGCCACGCCGCTGGCGGACCGGTCGGCGTTGCTGGAGGCAATCTCCGAAGAAATCTTCCAGCGCGAGATGCGGCAGCACCCCGCCGCACTGGCCTTCCATGCGCGCTGGCAGAAGGTGATGCCGGCCTATCTCCTGTGGGCCAACGAACGCGAAGCCGAAGGCTGGCATTTTGCCTTCGGCGAGCAGGCCCAGTCGCAAGGGCTGGCCTGGGAGGGGGGCGGCATCGAACTGCACGGCCGCCTTGACCGCGTTGACCAGCACGACAACGGCGAACGCGCGCTGCTGGATTACAAGACCCGCAGCGCTGCCAGCCTGAAACAGAAGGTCAGGGATGAGGACGACCACCAGCTGGCCTTCTACGGACTGCTGGCCGGCGGCAAGATGGCGCATGCGCACTACGTGGCGCTGGAACTGGGCGCCGACAAGAAGACCGGCGATGCCGCCGCGCCCGATTTTGAACGGAAACAGCAGATGCTCAAGCAGCAGATCAGCACCACCATGCAGCAGGTGGGAGAGGGTGCCCCCTTGCCCGCCAACGGCATCGAATCGGTATGCCAGTATTGCGACATGCGCGGCCTGTGCCGCAAGGGAGCCTGGCTGTGAGCGCGCACGAGGAATCGGGCTCGAAGCAAGCGGCCGCTTACGAGGTCGATGGCAGGGTCGTCGAGGCCGCCGTCTTTACGCAGGAAGCGTGCAATCCACATCGCTCGGTCGTGGTGGAAGCCTGTGCCGGCAGCGGCAAGACCTGGTTGCTGGTGGCGCGCATGCTGCGCCTGTTGCTGGCCGGCGCGCAAGCGCCCGAACTGCTGGCCATCACCTTCACCCGCAAGGCCGCACAGGAAATGCGCGAGCGCCTGATGGAACTGCTGCACGAACTGGCACTGGCCGATGAGGATGGCGCTGCCGCGCTGCTGCGCGAACGCGGCGTGGCCCAGGGGGACATGGCGCGCCTGCTGCCGCTGGCGCGTGGACTGTACGAGCGCATCCTGTCTTCCGAGCAGAGCCTGTCCATCGATACCTTCCACAGCTGGTTTGCACGCCTGCTGCAGATCGCGCCCTTGGCCTCGGGTGTGCCGCATGGCTATACGCTGACCGAAAAGAATGGCGAACTGCTGGACGAAGCCTATCGCCGCTTCATGCAGAAAATCGCCCAGCCCGAGGGCCAGCGCATCAAGGCGGCATTGCTGGCGCTGTATGAGCTGGCGGGCGACTTCAATGCGCGCCAGCTGCTCGATGCCTTCATCGACAAGCGCGCCGAATGGTGGGCCGCGACCCAGCACGATGTCGTCGCTGACGATGAGGATGGCGAGTCCGATACGCCCACGCCACTGCTGTGGCTGGAGCGGATGTGCGGCGACGATGCCCGCCGTGATGCGCGGCTCTCGCTGTGGGATGAGCGCGCGCTGTGTGCCCGCGCCAGTCAGGTGGCCATCCTGCTGGGGCAGGGCGGTGCAGCCAACAAGGCGCGCGCGGTGGCCATCGAGAGCGCACTGAGCGCCGAGGCATCGCTGGAGCACTTCGAGAATCTCTACAGCCAGTTCGTCGATGACAAGGACAAGCCGCGCAAGAATGGCAAGGTCAAGACCTTCGTGGCGGCCCTGGTGCAGCATGTCGGCGTGGCCGACGACGCCGCGCTGGAAGCCTTCGAGGAAGAATTCAATGCCATCGGCGATGCCCTGCGCCAGTTGCAGGGACGCAGCAAGGAAAAGCTGGTGATGCAGCTCAACAGCGCCGTCTTCACCGCCGGTCGGGCTTATCTGGAGTGCTACCAGGAGGTCAAGTCCGAGCAGCGCGTGCTGGACTTCGCCGACCTGGAATGGCAGGCCTACCGGCTGCTCAACGACGAGGCCAGCGCCGCCTACCTGCAGACGCGCCTGGATGCGCGCTACAAGCACATCCTGCTGGACGAGTTCCAGGATACCAACCCGCTGCAATGGAGCATCGTGCGCTCCTGGCTGCGTGCCTATGGCGGCGATGCGGCCCAGCCCAGCGTGTTCGTGGTGGGCGATCCCAAGCAGTCGATCTATCGTTTCCGTCGTGCTGAGCCGCGCGTGTTCGTGGCCGCGCGTGACCTGTTGCGCACCCAGGGCGCTGCCATCCTGCGCGCCAACCAGACGCGCCGCAACGCCAGTGCCGTGGTCAAGGTGCTCAATGATTCCTTCGTCATCGGCGGCAATCCGCTGTTCGCCCGGCAGAGTACGCTTGGCCTGGAGGGGGGCGAAGTGTGGCGGCTGCCGTTGGTGAAGCAAGACGATGGTGCTGAAAACCTCAATGCCGACGAGGTGACCGGGGATGCCCCGGAGGAGGGGCGAGAGGAGCCCGCCACCTGGCGCAATCCGCTGACCACACCGCGCGACGACGAAGCCGACGCGCGCCGCCTGCTCGAAGGCCAGGCACTGGCGCAAGCGCTGCTGAAGGCGTATCGCGAGGTGCCGGTGGTCGAGGGCCGGGGCACGCGTGCCATGCGCTGGAGCGACATCATGCTGCTGGTGCGCAAGCGTACCCACTTGGCCGCCTATGAGAATGCCTTGCGCGCAGCCGGCATCCCCTTCATCTCCGATAAGCGCGGTGGCTTGCTCGAATCGCTGGAGATCGCCGACCTGATCGCGCTGCTGACCTTCCTGATCACCCCCAATGACACGCGTGCCCTGGCGCACGTGCTCAAGAGCCCCATCATCGGTGCGGCCGACGACGACCTGGTGCAGATCGCGCGCCGCGCCGCGCAGGACGACGGTGGCCACTGGTGGGCGCGCATGCTGGCCATGCAGGACGAAGGCGTGGCCTCGGCCGCGCTGGTGCGTGCCGTGCATCTGCTGCAGCGCTGGCTGGCGGCGGCACCACACCTGCCGGTGCATGACCTGCTGGACATGATCCTGCACCAGGGCGACCTGGTGGCGCGCTATGCCCAGGATGCCTCGCCGCTCACGCGCAGCCAGACGCTGGGCAATATCGCCGCCTTCGTCGAACTGTCGCTGAACATGGATGCCGGTCGCTATCCCAGCCTGCCCAAGTTCATCGATGCGCTGCGCGTGCTGCAACGCAGTGCCGGCGGTGATGCGCCCGATGAGGCCAGCGTCGATGCCAGCGCCGAGGCCGTACGCATCCTCACCGTACACAGCGCCAAGGGCCTGGAGGCACCAGTGGTGGCCATCCTCGATACCAATCACAGCGAGTCGGTGGAAGACAATCTGGGCATCCTCTGCGAGTGGCCGCAGGACCAGGATGCCCCCACCCACCTGTCGGCATTCGGTCGTCGCAGCGAGCGCGGCATGGCGCGTGAAAAACTGTTCGCCGAAGAAGACGCCCTGCGCAAGCAGGAAGACTGGAACCTGCTCTACGTCGCCGTCACCCGCGCCAAGCAATTGCTGCTGGTGTCCGGTGTGGCCGGCACGCGCGGCGCGGGCGAGGGTGGGGTGGTGGAGGGCAGCTGGTACCAGCGCCTGTTCGCCAGTGCTGCCCCGGTGCGCGAGATCGGCCAGGAGAGTATCGATGGCGCCGAGGCCGCTACCATCGAAGACCATTTCACCTTGCCCCTGTTCGATCCCCGGCCCATGCCGCCCTCGCTGTTCGGCATGGAGGGCGACGACGAGGAAGTCATGCCACGGGCCACCACCGAGGACGGTCAGCTGGCCGGCAGCGATGCCATTGATGAAGGCGTGGCCCTGCATGCGCTGCTCGAACGCATGACCCAGGGGAATGCATGGCCCCTGCAACTACCCACCGCCTCCGCGCTGGTGCGCTGGCTGGGGGTGTCGGCCGAGATGGCGCAGGTGGTGCATGCGCAGGCGCGCGTGGTGCTGGCACAGCCCGAGCTGGAGCGCTTCTTCAATCCGGCCCTGCACCGCTGGGCGCGCAACGAGATGGAGATCGTCGCCGGCGGCGGCGTGATGCGGCTGGACCGGGTGGTCATGTTCGATGATGAAGTCTGGGTGCTCGACTACAAGCGGCGCCTGCTGGAGAGCGAGCGCAGCGATTACGCGGCGCAGCTGGCCCGGTATCGCAGCGCGCTCGTGTCGGTCTTTTCTGACAAGCGAATCAGGTCTGCGCTGATTACCGCTGATGGCGCGCTGCTGGAACATTGAGACTGGCTCAACTTCCCATCAACTACTCCATGCGCTGCGGATAGGTTCCCTAAATTCAAAAAACATCAGATCAGGAAATTCAGTTATTCCGTTGTACTATAAAAAAGATCATCGCGACGAGTGGCATCATCAGCTCACCGGATGGCCGGCAATCTTAGTCTTGCCGGCATGGCGGTGACGACATCTCCCGGCAGGGCTCCGCAGGCATCATCGCAGGACCTGCCACCGCTCTCGCGATCCGCGCAAGGGACCGCGCGGTTCCACGAAACCAATCGTTACAGGAGGAGATATGGAGTGGGCTCTTCCGTCTTTCACCCTCGCACAGACGCTGCAATGGAATGCCTTGCTGGTATTCGGCGGCTTGCTGCTCTTCGGGCTGATCGCGGGCTACATCGTTTCCAAGTCCCCATGGGTGCCACGCATCACGGGTTATCTGCTGGTGGGTTTCCTGCTCGGTGCAGGCGGCTTCAACCTGCTTTCCGGCGAGGTCCTCAAGGTCACCAACATCTTCGCTGACATCGCGGTGGCGCTGGTGGTCTACCAGCTGGGGCGCTACGTCGACATCGGCTGGCTGCGTCGCGAGAAGTGGCTCATGATCACGGTGGCGGTATCGGCCGTGCTGTGCTTCGGCTTCGTCAGCATCGCGCTGACCTGGTTCGGTACCGACTCGGTGATGGCCCTGCTGGGTGGCGTGATGGCCATTGCCACTGCGCCGGCCGTGGTGCTGGTGGTGCTGCGCGATCTCAAGGCCGAAGGCCAGGTCACGCGGCGCCTGGCGGCGATGACGGCGCTGAACAATTTCGTCGCGGTGCTGGCGGCCTATGCGCTGCTGCCGGTGATTGCGCACGAGGCCGGCACGCCCGTCTGGACGCTGATCCAGCACACCCTGTATTCGCTGGTGGGCTCGGCCATCCTGGCCTATCTCACCTACTGGCTGATGATGCCGCTGGCACGCCTGCTGGGCCGCGAAAGCAGTTCGCAGTTCGTGCTGGTGATCTCGGTGATCGCACTGGCCATTGGCGTGGCGCATGCGCTGCACCTGCCGGTGATGCTGTCGATGCTGATCTTCGCCATCCTCTCCAAGAACCTGGATCGTCAGTTCGATCTGATGGAACTGGAGTTCGGCGTGGCCAATGAACTGTTCGTGGTGATGCTCTTCGTCACCGTGGGCGCCTCGATGCGGCTGTCGGACCTGGGACTGCTGGGCTTCTCGGTGCTGATCCTGATCGCTGCGCGCTTCCTGGCGATGGGGCTGGGCATCTTCCTGTTTGCGCGCTTTGCGCGCATGAACTGGCGCCAGGCCGGCTTGCTGACACTGGGCACCCTGCCCATGACCGAAGTCGGCGTGGGCCTGATGCAGACCGTGTCCTCGTTGTATCCGCACACGACGGCCAATGTGCTGCCGCTGCTGGCGGGCAGCATGGTGGTCCTGGAATTCCTGGGGCCGGTGGCCACGCAGTTTGCGCTGATCAAATCTGGAGAAAGTGGACGCGAATGAATACCGACACACTGATCCGCCATGCGCACGATACGCCCGACGCTGCTGCGCACACTGCCCATGTGGCCGGTCCACAAGGCAGCGCCGGCATCCTGCCGTTCGGCTCCTCGACGCCCTACACCATGGGCATCGAACTGGAGCTGCAACTGGTCAATCGTCGCAACTACAACCTGGCCAGCGATGCGGTCGACCTGCTGAACTGGATCGAGCCGCGCGACCTGCAAAAGCAGATCAAGCTGGAAATGACCCAGGGCATGATCGAGCTCAATTCGGGCATCCATACCCGAGTCGACGAGCTGATCGAGGAGTTGAAGGGCTTGCGCAGTGCGCTCAACAATGGCGCGCAGTATCTCAACATCGACGTCTCCGGCGGCGGTGCGCATCCCTTCCAGCACTGGAACGAGCAGCGCATCACCCCCAGCGAGCGCTTCCACTACCTGCACGAGAAATACGGCTACCTGGCCAAGACCTTCACGGTCTTCGGGCAACACATCCATATCGGTGTGGCCAACGGCGATGACGCGCTCTATCTCACGCACGCCTTCTCGCGCTACGTGCCGCATTTCATCGCCCTGTCGGCGGCGTCACCCTTCTACCAGGGCGCCGATACCAAGTTCGATTCCTCGCGCAGCAACGTGGTGCGCGCCTTCCCGCTGTCGGGCACGGCGCCGGTCCACACCAGGTGGGCCGAGTTCGAGACCTACTACGATGAGCTGCTGCAGATGGGCATCATCGCCAGCATGAAGGACTTCTACTGGGATATCCGTCCCAAGCCGGAATATGGCACGGTGGAAATCCGCGTCTGCGATACGCCGCTGACCATCGAGCACGCCGCGCACCTGGGTGCGTACGCGCAGTTGCTGGCGCGCTGGATATTGACCGAGCGGCCCTTCGTGATGTCCGACGATTTCTACCTGCTATACCAGTTCAACCGCTTCGAGGCCAGTCGCTTCGGCCTCAATGGCATGCTGGCGCTGCATGGTGCGACGCCGTCGCAATCGCGCAAGCTGCCTATCTACGAGCATCTGCTGCAGCAACTGCAGTTGCTGGAGCCGTATGTGCAGAACGAGGCGGAACGCCAGACCATCCTGCGCCTGCGCCGCGTGGCGCACGACCGTCTTTCGGATGCCGGCTGGCTGCGCCAGATGTTTGCCCAGCGCGGCTCGCTCAATGACATGATGCGCCTGTCCTCCGAATTGTGGATGGGGGTGGAGCCGCCGCCGTATTTCCAGTAACGGTAAAGGTATAAATCATTTGCAGGTGTTGAGGTGTTTCCATCCTCCCGGGCGATTGCAGAGCGCAGGGGAGGATGGGTGGCAAGAGGGCCGGGGGCCGGTGTCGCGAGATACCGGTCCCTTGTCTTTTGTGGCTTCCGACTTGTCTTGATGGGGCAGGATCGCCGACAATCATGCTTTTTAAACGACCTCGGGCTGCACCGAGATGCGTGCCGGAGCCTGCATGAGCAATCCCCCCAACCACTTTGATGTCGCCGTGATCGGCGCCGGCGCGGCCGGCATGATGTGTGCCGCGGTCGCCGGCCAGCGCGGCCGTCGCGTGGTGCTGATCGACCACGCCGGCAAGCTGGCCGAGAAGATCCGCATCTCCGGCGGTGGTCGCTGCAACTTCACCAATGTCGGTGCCGGGCCGCAGAACTACCTGTCGCAGAATCCGCATTTCTGCCGCAGCGCCCTGTCGCGCTATACCCCGCAGGACTTCATCGGACTGGTCAAGCGCTATCGCATCGGCTTTCACGAGAAGCACAAGGGCCAGTTGTTCTGCGACGACTCGGCTGAAGACATCATCGCCATGCTCAAGGCCGAGTGCGACCTGGGCAACGTCAGCTGGCGCATGCCCTGCGCGGTACAGGAGGTGGGCAAGAGCGGAGAACTGTTCCGCATTGCCACCAGTGCCGGCGAGATCCGGGCATCCAGCCTGGTGATTGCCACTGGTGGGCTGTCCATCCCCAAGATCGGCGCGACCGATTTCGCCTATCGCATCGCCAGGCAGTTCGACCTCAAGCTGATCGAGCCACGCCCCGGCCTGGTGCCGCTGACCTTCGATGGCAAGGGATGGCAATCGCTGGTGGAGCTGGCCGGCATTGCGCTGGAAGTGGAGGTGGAGACCGGTGCGAAGAAGGAGCGCGGGTATTTCCTGGAAGACCTGTTGTTTACCCATCGAGGCCTCTCGGGGCCGGCCATCCTGCAGATTTCCAGCTTCTGGAAGCCGGGCGCGCCCCTGACCCTGAACCTGCTGCCCCAGCTGGACGTGGCCGAGACCCTGATCGAGGGCAAGGGCACGATCAAGAAGAACCTCGACAATATCCTGGCGCAATGGCTGCCCAACCGTCTCGCGGAAGGCTGGCTCAAGATCAATGGTTTCGATGCCGGCGCGCGCATCGCCGACATGCCCGACAAGTCCTTGAAGAAGCTGGGTGATTCGCTGAATCGCTGGGTGATCGTTCCCAGTGGATCGGAAGGCTATCGCAAGGCCGAGGTGACCCTGGGTGGGGTGGATACGCGTGAACTGTCGCAGCAGAGCATGATGGTCAACAAGGTGCCGGGCCTGCACTTCATCGGCGAGGCCATGGATGTCACCGGCTGGCTGGGTGGCTACAACTTCCAGTGGGCCTGGGCTTCAGGCGTGGCGGCCGGTTCGGCGGTGTGAACGGGTTTTTCTTGCGCATCCCCCTTGACTTCAGGCATAGCATCATCTTGACTGTGATAAGTGACTGATTCTTATCCCTTTTTTACGGAAGGGGTGGAAAAAATGCCACGTTTGGCCTTCCAATCGGATGCCAGTGCTGCTACAATCGCTTTCTTTGCTAATCCAGCCTAACCTTTCTGGTTTGAATTTACATGACCACTATTCGCGTTAAAGAGAACGAGCCGTTCGAAGTTGCAATGCGTCGCTTCAAGCGCACCATCGAGAAGACCGGTCTGCTGACCGAACTGCGCGCACGCGAGTTCTACGAAAAGCCGACCGCTGAGCGCAAGCGCAAGCTGGCTGCTGCCGTGAAGCGTCACTACAAGCGCATCCGCAGCCAACAGCTGCCGAAGAAGCTGTACTAAGAATTTCTCGCCGCGCGCTCGTGCGGCCGATGTGTAAACCCGCTCCGGTGTTGGTCCGCAGCGGGTTTTCGCATTTATCACCCGATTTGCCTGGCGCTTGCCGGGGCCGTGCCGGCCTGGTTTTTCCTCCCTGGCACCCCAAATAGGAAGGCAAGCCCGCATTTCGGGCTGGCGATAAGCCCATCCATGTTCTACGATCCTAAGACGGGCCGGCTAGTTGCCGCCCGGAATACTGGATGCGGGATGGCGCCAGATTGCACAATACTCATCCACCTCATCTTCGGAGTACCTAATGGGTTTGAAAGAGCAGATCACGGACGACATGAAGGCCGCCATGCGCGCCAAGGACATGGGCAAGCTGGGTACCATCCGCCTCTTGACCGCCGCGATGAAGCAGAAGGAAGTCGATGAACGCATCGAGTTGACCGATGCCATCGTGCTGGCCATCATCGACAAGATGGTCAAGCAGCGCAAGGACTCCATCAGCCAGTTCGAAGCCGGTGGTCGCCAGGATCTGGCTGACATCGAGAAGGCCGAGCTGGTCGTGCTGGCCACCTATATGCCGGCCAGCCTGTCCGACGACGAGATCAGGGCTGAAGTACAGGCCGCCGTGGCGGCGACCGGTGCCGCCGGTCCCCAGGACATGGGCAAGGTCATGGGCGTGTTGAAGCCCAAGCTGGCCGGACGTGCCGACATGACCGCCGTCTCCGCGCTGGTCAAGGCGGCGCTGGCGGGCTGAGCGGCGTTTCCATCCGAGTGCGCGTAGCCGTCCCGACCAGGTGATTCCTCAGTCATTCATCCAGGACCTGCTCAACCGCGTCGATATCGTCGACGTGGTGGGGCGTTACGTGCAATTGAAGAAGGGCGGCGCCAATTTCATGGGCCTGTGCCCCTTCCACAACGAGAAATCCCCCAGCTTCACCGTCAGTCCGACCAAGCAGTTCTATCACTGCTTCGGTTGTGGTGCGCACGGTACCGCGATCAGCTTCCTGATCGAGTATTCCGGCATGGGCTTCGTGGAGGCGGTCAAGGACCTGGCCCAGAACGTGGGCATGGTGGTGCCCGAGCGCGAAGACAACATCCCCCTGGCCCAGCGCCAGGAAAAACAGGCCAAGAGCATGGCGCTGTCGGATGTGATGTCGCGCGCCAATGATTTCTATCGTCACCAGTTGCGCGCCGCGCAGCCGGCCATCGCCTACCTCAAGGGGCGGGGCCTGACCGGCGAGATCGCCGCGCGGTTCGGCCTGGGGTATTCGCCCGACGAGTGGGATAGCCTGCGCCAGGTCTTCGCCGAGTACGACAACGAGGCCCTGGTCGAATCGGGCCTGGTGATCGACAAGAGCGAAGAGGGCGGCGGTCACCGGAAGCGCTATGACCGCTTCCGGGGGCGGGTGATGTTTCCCATCCGCAATACCAAGGGCCAGGTGATCGGCTTTGGTGGCCGCGTGATGGATGGGGGCGAGCCCAAGTACTTGAACTCGCCCGAAACGCCGTTATTTCAGAAGGGTAGCGAGCTCTACGGTCTGTTCGAGGCGCGCCAGGCCATCCGCGAGGCCGGCTATGCGCTGGTGACCGAAGGCTACATGGATGTGGTGGCGCTGGCGCAGCTGGGTTTCCCGCAGGCGGTGGCGACGCTGGGCACGGCGTGTACGCCGATCCACGTGCAGAAACTGTTGCGCCAGACCGACCAGGTGATTTTCAGCTTCGACGGCGACAATGCCGGCCGCCGTGCCGCGCGCCGCGCGCTGGAAGCCTGCCTGCCGCATGCCTCGGACAACAAGACCATCAAGTTCCTGTTCCTGCCCAAGGAGCATGATCCTGATAGTTACGTGCGCGAGATGGGGGCGCCGGCCTTCGAGGAGCAGATCCGCGAAGCCTTGCCGCTGTCGCAGTTCCTGCTGCGTGAAATCATTGGCGACAATGACCTGCGCACGCCCGAAGGCCGTGCCCACGCCCAGTTTGTGGCCAAGCCGATGCTGCAGGCATTGCCAGCGTCGTCGCTGCGCCTGCAGATCGTGCGCAGCATTGCCCAGGCGACGCAGTCAACGCCTTCCGAGCTTGAAACATTGTTTGAACTGGAGAAGCCGGTCGCCCGCGTGCGCAGCGCACCGCCGCGCACCAAGCGTACCGCACCGGTGGGCCTGGAGCGGCAGATCATGCGTCTGCTGGTGGCGCATCCGCAACTGTCGGCCGACCTGGACGACGGGGCGCTGGAAGCGATTTCCCGCATCGCGCCCGACCAGGCCGAGATGTTGAGCCACCTGGTCGGCGTGGCTAGGGGCATGGGCGAGCAGGCCAATTTCGCCGCCCTGGTCGAGCATTTGCGCGAGGGAGGCCCCGAGTTCGACTCGATGATCGCGGAAATCGCCGCCGAGTCCGAATCCGAATTTGATGTCGTGCGCGCCGAAATGGGCGGTGCCATCCGCCAGGCCCGCATCCGCGCCCTGGACGAGGAGATGCAGGCCCTGGTGGTCTCGAACCTGCGTACCGAGGAAGACCGCAACCGCTATCGCGAGCTGATGCAGCGTAAGGAATGGCTCAAGCGCCAGGCTGCCGGCACGGCGGCGGCATGATGACATTGGCGTGTTCCCGCTGGGAGCGCGCCGAAAGAAGGGTGTGACCGGCAGCTTGCGCAGGCCAGGCGGCTACCGGTGACAGGCAGGGTGTGACGGAGAGTCGGGCGGAGAGCTCGGAGCGGGTGACGGACACGGTAAAGCAGTGCAAATTGCCGTGACTTAAAGCCCGATCGCTGGCGTTTCGCCGCTTGATCCCAAGGAAAAGGCCCCCATCTGTGCTATAATAGAGGGCTTTAGTTCCGCCGGATGGCTCTTTTTGCATCCTCACCCTGCGGCAACATGGATCGCCCTCCGGCGCATCGGGGAGTGGTCCCGGCAAGCAGTCTGATCGCTTGCCGGATCTGGATCGGCATGACTGCCTGCCCTCCATGATCGGTGTACCGCAAGCTTAAAAGGAACGTTGCGCGTGCAGCCGGAGTCTACCGGGAAACCGGTAGCCGGAGTTGCATCATTAGCATGACTTGATTGGCGCAATGAGTGAATTCTCAATTGGCAGTTGATTCTATGGCAAATGCAATGAAGAAACCCGCGAAAACTCCGGTAGCGGCAGTAAAATCGGCCGCTGCTGTCAAGGCCACACCGGCCAGCAAGGCGGTCGCCGCCAAATCGCCAGTCAAGGGGACGGCGACGGCAACCAGCACAGTTAAACCCACGGCAAAGACTGCAGCAGCAGCGACGCCTAAGAAGGCGGCAGTTCAGACAACTGCCGTCAAGCCGGTCCGCGCCGCAGCACCCAAGGTGACTGCAACGCCGGCCAACAAGTTATCCCAAGCCGCCGAACAAGCGGTTTCTGTGAAATCGACGAAGACTTCCGTGACCACCAAGAAACCCGAAACCAAGACCGCCAAGACCACCAAAGCAGCAAAGGTCGAGGGCAAAGACGTCAGCGCGACTGCCGCGTCGAGCGTAAGCCAAACCACTGATGCTGCTGCACTGGCAGCCATCGACACGTCCGGCTATGTGCTGCCGAGCGTCAAGGTGCCGGGCCGTCGTGGCCGCAAGCCCAAGGAATTCCAGCCCGAGAGCGACGAAGTCGCCGCGCTCAATACCATCGAGCGTACCGAGCTGAAGGCCGTCGACAAGGCCAAGGCCAAGGACCGCAAGGCCAAGGAAAAGGCCTTGTTGAAGGATGCCTTCTCCTCCGACACCGAAGCCAGCGAAGAAGAGCTGGAACGTCGTCGCCAGAAGCTCAAGACCCTGATCAAGCTGGGCAAGGAGCGTGGTTTCCTGACCTTCTCGGAAATCAACGACCACCTGCCCGAGAACATCGTCGATCCGGAAGCCATCGAAGGCATCATCGGCACCTTCAGCGACATGGGCATCTCGGTCTACGAGCACGCTCCCGACGCCGAGACCCTGCTGCTGTCGGACAACGTGGCCAACGTGGCCAGCGATGACGACGCCGAAGCCGCTGCCGAAGCCGCGCTGTCGACGGTGGATTCCGATTTCGGCCGTACCACCGACCCGGTGCGCATGTACATGCGTGAAATGGGTTCGGTCGAGCTGCTGACCCGCGAAGGCGAAATCGAGATCGCCAAGCGTATCGAAGACGGCCTGAAGGACATGATCCAGGCCATCTCCGCCTGCCCGACCACGATCGCCGAGATCCTGGTCGCGGCCGAGCGCATCACCAAGGAAGAGATCAAGGTCGACGAGATTGTCGATGGCCTGGTCGACCCGAACGAGAGCGAACAGCAGGTCGAGGGCGCCGCGTCCGACTCTGACGAGGACGACGAAGAAGAGGAAGAAGACGAGGAAGAAGACGAAGAAGAGGAAGGCGAGAGCAATGCCTCTGGTGCCGCCGGCTTCTCCGCCGAACAGCTGGAACAGTTGAAGCGCGACGCGCTCTCCAAGTTCGCCGTCATCGGTACCCAGTTCGAGAACATGCGCAAGGCCTTCGAGAAGGAAGGCTACAACTCCAAGCCCTACGTCAAGGCGCAGGAAATCATTTCCAACGAGCTGCTGGGCATCCGCTTCACTGCCAAGGTCGTCGAGAAGCTGTGCGACACCCTGCGTGCGCAGGTGGACGAAGTGCGTACCGTCGAGCGCCAGATCCTGGATGTGGCCGTCAACAAGTGCAACATGCCGCGTACCCACTTCATCAAGGTCTTCCCGGGCAATGAAGTGAACCTGGACTGGGTGGACGGCGAAGTGGCCGCCAACCATGACTACAGCACCGTGCTGAGCCGCAACGTGCCGGCCATCAAGGAACTGCAGCAGAAGCTGATCGACCTGCAGGCCCGCGTGGTACTGCCGCTGCCGGACCTGCGCGCCATCAACAAGAAGATGGGCGCCGGTGAGAAGAAGGCGCGCATGGCCAAGCGTGAAATGACCGAGGCCAACCTGCGTCTGGTGATCTCGATCGCCAAGAAGTACACCAACCGTGGCCTGCAGTTCCTGGATCTGATCCAGGAAGGCAACATCGGTCTGATGAAGGCAGTGGACAAGTTCGAATACCGTCGCGGCTACAAGTTCTCGACCTATGCGACCTGGTGGATCCGTCAGGCCATCACCCGCTCGATCGCCGACCAGGCGCGCACCATCCGTATTCCGGTTCACATGATCGAGACGATCAACAAGATGAACCGCATCTCGCGTCAGATCCTGCAGGAAACCGGTGCCGAGCCGGATCCCGCGACCCTGGCGATCAAGATGGAAATGCCGGAAGACAAGATCCGCAAGATCATGAAGATCGCCAAGGAGCCGATCTCCATGGAAACGCCGATCGGTGACGACGACGATTCGCATCTGGGCGACTTCATCGAAGACAACAACACGCTGGCCCCGGCCGACGCGGCGTTGCATGCCTCGATGCGCAACGTGGTCAAGGACATCCTGGATTCCCTGACCCCGCGCGAAGCCAAGGTGCTGCGCATGCGTTTCGGCATCGAGATGTCCACCGACCATACGCTGGAAGAAGTGGGCAAGCAGTTCGACGTGACCCGTGAACGTATCCGCCAGATCGAAGCCAAGGCACTGCGCAAGCTGCGTCACCCATCCCGCTCGGACAAGCTGAAGAGCTTCCTGGAAGGGAACTGATCGCAGGGTGTCAGGATTGGCTGGCGGGATGTTAAAATCGCCGGCTGATTTTTTGGCCCCCTAGCTCATGCTTGGTTAGAGCAGCGGACTCAGCGTCTAGGCTACAATCTAGGCTACAAAATTTTTATGTCATTTTGATCCTCTAGTACAGCGGATCAGGACTTGTTTAGGGACAGAGTGACATTGTAAGATTGATAGTAGTTAAGTTTTTATTGGGCCTCTAGCTCATGCTTGGTTAGAGCAGCGGACTTAAGCTGCAACGTTCTACGGTTCGCAAGAATACGGACGATGCAAAATTGGGTTGCCTTGGGGTAAGTTGACTCTGCTCCTTGGTAGAACTGCTCAAATTCGGGGAAACCTCTGTTGCTTTGGCGGCGTGGCAATCCCGAGCGAAACTCTCTTAGGAGGGGACGTGTAGAGACTGTACGGGCAGGTCGTAAAGACAAGAGACAGTCCAGACCACAAACCTGAAAAGGGTGGTGAAAGCCATAGTTGGTAAGCATAATCCGTTGGTGCCGTGTTCGACTCACGGGAGGCCCACCAAACTTAAAAGCCGCTGTGGGAGCCCACAGCGGCTTTTTTCCGTTTTGAAATCAAAAATAATGAGGGGCACATGGGGTCATCAGAAATTTCGCGTGTCAAAGAGCGATCTAAAAGTCGAAAGAAACTTAATGAAATTTACGACGATTCGATAAATGCGTATCTCATTCATTACTCTTGCGAATCCTTTTACGCGTCATCTGGTCAGCCAGGGTTGGCTAACTCTACAAGAGTAACCTCTATTGCCGTTCGCAACCTTAAATCAGGCCAAACAAAATCTTGGTCGATACACAAGTCTGCTGAGCTAAAGGGACAGCTCGCGGCATTGATGCAGTTAATCCAGGCGAATGCTCCACTAGCGAACCAGGCTGCGCAAAACCAGCAAAGTAACGCTGTCAATCAGGTGGCGCAATTCTTGGATCCACTTGAGAGGGATATGCTTGATGGCTATTTTGCGTTTTTGCAGAGTCATACAGAAAGCATGTTTATTCATTGGAACATGCGAGACGACAATTATGGATTTTCTGCACTGGAGCATCGTTATCGAGTTTTGGGCGGAAATCCCATATCTTTACATGACAACAAAAAATTCGATCTCGCGCGGGAGCTAATCGTGTTGTATGGCGTGAAATATGCGCCTCACACGTCTCAAAGTGGCAGGAAAGGTCGACTGATGAGTCTTATTGAGCTTAACAAAATGTCGGACCTGGGAGCCTTGCAAGGAGCAGATGAGGCGGACGCATTTGTTAAAGGTGAATTCATAAAATTACATCAATCAACACTTAGAAAAGTTGATGTAATGGGGAATATTTTTGATCGATGCCACGACAAGACAATAAAGACGCAAGCTGGCTTTATGGATAAATACGGCATTCATCCGGTAGCACTTATTGAGATTGCAAAAACTCACCCCGTGGTTTCAGGTTTTATTTTTTTAGCTGCAATCGGGGCCGCAATACTGAAATATGAGCAAATCTTTGCTGCGTTTTTTCGACGTTAAATGGGAGGTTGTTTTATGACTAAAAAATATACTGAACAATTAGAGCGTGTAAAACGCTTGTTGCATCGATTTGAACGGCTTGGGACTGGTATAAGCCATGAACAACATTCCGCGAATTATGATGACGATGTCTACTCATTCTTTCAGAACTGCTATCACTTAAAGGATTGGATCAAAAACGATCCCTATTGTGCAAGTTGGCCAAGTGTAGAGACACTAATCAACACAAATCAGGATTTGCAACTTTGCGCTGATTTGTGTAACGCGCAAAAACACCTTACTCTTACTAAATCCAGATCAGGCCAGAATCCTCAGTTTGATGGCGGGACAATCAAGTTAAACATCACAGAGGGTGGAGGCCCAGCGACGGTGGAGATCGCGATATCCTATTCCGTTATCACAGCAAACGTTGGTACCGTCGATGCACTCGATCTCGCAAGGCGTTGTGTCCAAAGTTGGGAAAATTTTATTGTTGCCAACGATCCTTAACAGGATTTTTCGAAAACTAGCCACGACGAGTGTTAGGTTTTTTTAGCAGGGGATCCCGGCGACTAGGATAGAGAATAATAATTTCAATAAAGACACCTTAGATGACACAAAATATTTACTTTGATGAGTCGGGTTTTACAGGAAACAACCTTTTAAACGAAAAGCAAAACTATTTTGCTTATGCGTCAGTCGCGACTAGTCATGATGAGGCAAAGGAGGTTGTTGCTCGTGTCATGAAACAGTACGGTGTCCAAGGTGGGGAGTTAAAAGGTAAAAACCTCGTCAAGTTCGCTAGGGGGCGGCGGGCAATGGACGATATCCTTGCTCATTTTGAGGGGCGGGTAAAGATATCTATTTCTGATAAAAAATATGCATTGGCTGGAAAGTTCTTTGAGTACATTTTTGAGCCGTCACTTTCCTCAATTAGTTCTCTTTTTTATGGCATCAATTTTCACTTATTTATAGCCAATATCTTGTATGTTGAATTCATTGCTCGTGGGGCAGGGGCTGAGGATATTTTTAATGAATTTGAAAGCCTCATGCGGGAAATGGATGAGTCAAAGCTTGCGGGCCTTTTTTCATCGTCTGTGCATCGTGAAAATTCACCGATACTGACTCAAATACGTGAGTTTGCCATTCATCAAATTGATGACATTAGGGGTGAGCTTGATAGCTTGAGAGGTGGTGTTACGGGTAAGTGGATACTTGACCTGACAGATAGTGCATTGGTTACTCTTTTGGCTAATTGGGGGCTTATGTATGATGAGATTACTGCTATCTGTGATGAGTCTAAGCCCCTTATGGAAAAGACTAATATTTTTGATGGCATGATTGGTCGGAAAGGCGAAACTTTGTTTGTTGAGACGCCTCACGGCAAGCAGCCAATCACTTTTAATCTGTCTGGTCCTATCAAGTTTGCTAGTTCTACGGTGGAGCATGGTATTCAGATCGCCGATACTCTCGCTGCGGCGGCTGTTTTTGCCGTCTCAAATTCTGATGATCCTATGGCTCAGAAATGGGCTGCAATGCTGCCCGAGATTGGGCGCTATGGGAGTGTCATGCCTGACTTTGAACATTTGGACCTGAACACCATTTCCGCAAAGCTTAATGCGGTCGTGCTGCTAGAGTTACATTCCAGGTCAATCAAGAAACAGCCTCTGCTTGAGGATATGGGGGAATATGTTCATTTCATGACCCATGCTTTAAAGATGGAGTCACTAGGCATGGTTAGATCAATGTTTTGACCTCAAGAGATCGTTGATCTATACGTGAAAGGAATGCCAATGGACGTAATTGCAAGTATTCAAGCCGCATTAGAGATAACAGGCAAACTCAGAGAGCTTTCAAAGAAAGTACAAGACGCTGATTTCAGCATGTTGCTTGCCGATCTGAGCATGCAGCTTGCAGACACAAAGCTTGAGATTGCCAATCTCAAGACTGAGCTTGCGAAAGAGAAAGAGGAAAAAGAGGCACTAGCAAAGCGGTTCTCAAACAAAGAGGATACCAGGCCAACATTGGTGGATGGCGGCTACAAGTTTGAGGGTGACGATGCCCTTTACTGCACCGGTTGCTTTGATTCCGAACAAAAGAAAATCAGGCTTGGTGCATCGCCAGCCACATTCGCAGGGACCTTTGGAAAATGGCGTTGTCCTATTTGTAAAACCTTTGCAAGGTAGGAGCTCTTAGGTATGAATGCAACTCTTGCGGCCTTATGGTCAGAGTGATTGCGAGGCTACAAGGCTACAGATTAGGCTACATCTGAACGGAACTCAGTGGTACCTAACGGAACTCAACGGAACCTCTGTTTCCTTAAAAATCAACGACTTGAATCGTAAGTGCTTGATTTCATTGGGGGCGAAAATCCTACTTTAATAGACTCATAATCCGTTGGTGCCGTGTTCGACTCACGGGGGGGCCACCAGTACCAAAGCGGCTTAGCGACTTATTGTCCTAAGCCGCTTTTTCTTTTGCTGGGGGATTTTTTGCCCATTTTGACAAAATGGCTGTGGGCAACTGGACTGTTTTGTTCAACTGCTTAAACATCAGGTGATACTTGATCCAGAGAAATGTCGGCTCCTGGCCGCCAGAAGCAGACATTCCATTCTGTACCTCATGGTCCTTCCAGGCTAACAGCATGCGTCATTCAGATCGTTGTTGCTCAGAACGACGACGGAGGCGACCTCTACGCGCCGGATTGAATACGCGACTAGACTACCTCTGAATCATAGAATGATGATAGGAACGGAAAAGGTAGCGAAGTCGGTTGCCTGCTAAGTGACTATTTCATTGTGGTGCCGTCACTAGCGCTCACCCACAAACGGTCCATATGAGCGGCTGGTAAAGTGACTAGGACGCCAACCACCAAAGATGCGATCCACCAGAAATGAATCTTCAGCTCCAATCGCGAGGACGATCTCTTGGGAATTATTAAGTTCATGGCGATCAACGCAATACGTTTCAGTAGCATCTCGTGGCGGATTTTGATGACCTCTGAGCTAATCAGCGATGTGTATAGCTCTCCGCCGTAGAATGCCGCCAAATGCGTATCGGTGGTTGCGGCAAATACTTCTGCTAGAAGTGAAGCTTTGGTGATTCCGTCCAGCGCCGGGGAGAATCTGGCTCTGTTGATGAAATCGAAGTCAAGGTCGGTCACAACAATGTATTCCTGCTCCGACTCAAACAATTCGAATTTGAGCTCTATCTTTTTCATCTGGTCGTGCTCGGCGCCGATGCGCGCTGGATTCCCGCCGCAAACCATTTCGGGAGGAGGAAAGATGGTGCTCCTGCTCGCTTACTTTATGATTTCGGCTGCGCTGGCCCAAGCCATTTTACGCGCGTTTCCGCGCCGATGAACCGTATCATCCGGGGGAAATACCCACTCATGATTCGCTCGTAGGATGACCCGCTCCATCTGACCACCTTTTATTGCCTTGACCTGAGACGAATTTTGTAGCCACCGGATAAGTGAGTTCTTTATGCTAACGCCAAGGAGAACTCAATGAAGAAGCGATTTACGGACGAACAGATCATCAGCATCTTGCGAGAAGCAGAGAGCAAGGAGATTGCGACGGTAGATCTGTGCAAGCGCCACAACATTACTGAGCAGACCTTTTACCGCTGGAGAAACAAGTTTGGCGGTATGGATGTCTCGGATGCCCGGCGGCTCAGAGAGCTTGAATCCGAGAACGACAAGCTCAAACGCATGGTGGCGGAACAGTTGCTGGTGATTGATGGCTTGAAGGAGTTAAGCCGAAAAAAATGATGACCTCCGCGGGCCGGCGCGAAGCGCTGGAAGTCCTTACTCGTCGGGGGCTGTCGCAACGCAAGGCATGTCGCTATCTGGATCTGAGCCGGCGGATAGCGGGTTATCAGTTGCTACAACCAGAAAAGGATCGGAGCCTGACGCAGCAGCTCATCGCGGCGTCGCAAGAGGTCCCTCGATTCGGCTATCGGCGTATGTCTGCCTGGCTGGCCTTGGGCGAGTCCCGAGTGCGGCGACTCTGGAGCGCGCTCAAACTAGGCATCCCCCGAAAGCGGCCTCGCAGGCGTCGATGCGGCAACGACATTCGGCTACCTGGAGCAACCAAGCCCAATTCGGTCTGGAGCTACGACTTTGTTCATGACCAGATGGTGGATGGACGCTCATTGAAGATGCTGTGCGTGATCGATGAATACACCAGGGAATGCCTGGCCATCGAAGTTGCTGCCAATTTGCGTTCTCAGGACGTCATCCTGACGCTCTCGCGCTTGATGCGGTTACATGGAAAGCCGGCCTACGTTCGGTCGGACAATGGAGCCGAGTTCACAGCGGCCAAGGTCATGCGCTGGCTGCGGGATGCCTCCGTTGGTCCCGCCTTCATTGCGCCAGGCAGTCCATGGCAGAACGGATTCGTCGAAAGCTTCAATGGCAAACTGCGTGACGAACTGCTTAACCGGGAGTGGTTCCGCAGCCGGGCAGAGGCGAAAGTGCTGATTGAAAGATGGCGTCAGTTCTACAACGAGCGCAGGCCGCATAGCGCACATAACTACCAACCTCCAGCTACGGTCCGTCGAACTTGGCTGGAATCGAATATGATCGACAACCGACTCACTGCCTGACTGGCTACAAATTACCGACGCAGGTCAGCCTTCCGGAGGGTGCCACGTGGTCATACGAAAGTCCGCCAATCGCTCATTCAAGTTCGGCTAACGGTCTTGATTCTTTAAGAATCCATTGTGCGAACGCCTTGATGGGCTCGCTGCCAAGTTGCACCGGCTCAGGGAGCACAAGGCAAAATGTCTTGGAAATGCTGCTGTCCTGCGGCCACGGTGCGACCAGGCGACCTTGCGCCAGCTCGACTTCCACATACAGACGCGGCACCAGCGCGACGCCGAGGCCGGCCAATGCTGCCTCGATCAGCATTCCATGCAAGTCATAGCGCGGCCCTTGCGCAGAATGGCTCAGGTTAATCCCAGTCTGTGCGGCATAGCGGTTCCAAGCGTCGTGATTCTGACGTCGATGCAGGCGAGGCAGGGTGTCCAAGGCAGGGGTCCCTGTCGCTCCTTCCAGTAACGCGGGATGACATACCGGCACCAGCACCTCATCGAGCAGACGATAGGTTTGCATTCCGGTCCAGGCCGGATGTACGAAATGAATCGCCGCATCCAGGCCACTACCAGGCAGCAGGAACGGCTCCATGCGTTCAGAGAGATGCACTGTGATGTGGGGATGCAAGGCAGCAAAGCGCGGCAGGCGGGGGATCAGCCAGCGCATGGCAAACGTAGGGCTGACCGCGATATCCAGGCTGGCTCCGTTGGGAGGCTGGGACATCAGATGTTGGCTGTCTCGGTCCAGGCGCTCCAGCGTTTCCCGGACGTGGCTGGCATAACGCTGACCATGCGGCAGCAAGCGCACGCGGTTGCCGATCCGCTCGAACAGTGTCACTCCCAGAAATCCCTCCAGGCGGCCGATCTGCCGGCTGATGGCGCCTTCGGTCAAGGCCAGTTCTTCGGCGGCACGTGCAAAGCTGCCGTGACGCGCCGCGGCCTCGAATGCCATCAGTGAGCTGTTGCTGGGAATCCTTCGCCGCATCGTGTTCCTTAACCGGGTTGATGACGTCAGCTTTACTTTATGTCAGTGAAGCTTGCCTAAATATCGATTTATTGGCCGGGATTCTCTGCCTATCATGACAAATACTCAACCAAGAAGGCCACCGCAAGGGCGGCCGTGGACCGTCATCATTATGATCTATACCGTCGAATGCAGCTTCGCCGACACCGTCAGCGAAGCAGAATGGAACGATTTCTACAGTCTGGAAAAGTTGCCGGCCCTCATCTCCGTGCGCGGCTTTCACACTTCGCAGCGATTCAGGGCTTTGAGCGAAGGCTGCCCGGTCTATCTCGCGCTGCATACCATTGACCATCACGACGTGCTTCTCTCTGACGAATACCGGCGAAAAGGCGGTGGCAATTTCGCGCGATGGCAGCAACACATCACCGACTGGCATCGCAATCTCTATGAGACATCGGCTGCTGCGCCTGCGGTGCGTAGTGGGGAGTATCTGCTTCTCAGTGCGCGTGGCCCCGATCCCTTGGTGGCGATGGGGCTGTCGCCATCGATCCTGCATGCCGTCGCTTTGGAGAAATTCCCCGAGTGGAGATGGATGGCAGTCCTGTCTGATCCCGTCGATATCGACAGTATTGCCCTGCCCGAAGGACTGCATCTCTATACTCCGATGACTGCTCAACTGCGCGGCAGTAGCGAGCCGACCAACGTCATCGCGAGCTAGCACGATGCCAAATCTCACTTTCTACATCCGCCAGGACCAGATGCCCGCCGCGCAATCTCTGGATCGGCTCACCGTGCGCTGCGCACAGCTCTGCACGAAGATTCTGGCGGCGTTGCCCGAGAACATCCACATCATCTACGTCGCGGTCGGTCATGGGACAGGCCATCCTGCATTCGCCGACGTCCGTTATCGGATATCGGCAAACAGGACGCCGGCCGTCATGGAAGATTTCATGCAGCAACTGGATGAGGCTATTCAGGACCATACCGGACTGCTGCCGCGTATCCGCTGTTTTGCCTATGCCGCGCAGTCCATCAGCGCAAGGCATTGATTCCTACCCACAGCAAACGAGACGAAAATGCATTTTCCCAGCCAGCAAATCGGTGATTTCTCCGTCACCGCCATCAGTGATGGTTTTCTCAACGCACCTCTGGAGCTACTGTCCAATATCGATCCTGTAGAGGCGACCAGGCTCCAGCATGCGGCAGGGATTAGCGACCCCTCCGCTATCCATATTAATTGCTATCTGATCCGTAGCCCGACGCAAACCGTCTTGATCGATGCCGGTGCCGGTGGCTTCAAGCAATGGGGCGGCCGGTTACAGGACAATCTCAGGCAGGCCGGAGTGCTGCCGTCCGACATCGATACCGTCCTTCTGACCCATGCTCATCCCGACCATATCGGCGGCCTGCTCGATAGCGCAGGAGAACGCGTCTTTCCGAACGCGGAGTTGGCAGTGCAGGGGCAGGAACTGGCCTTCTGGGAGAGCGACACCAATTTCTACCGCGCCAGCGAGCGGGCGCGTGGAAACTTTATCTTCGCGCGCCGGGTGTTCGGTAAGTATCGGGACAGGCTGCGCACCTTCGCCGGCGGCGAAGTCCTTCCCGGCATTTGCGCCCAGCCGCTGCCTGGACATACAGCCGGACATTGCGGCTATCACGTCAACTCAAATGGGCATGGCCTGTTGATCTGGGGCGATATCGTGCATTTCCCGCACCTACAGATCGCTCGCCCCGACGTCTCCATCGCATTCGACCTCGATCCGCATCTGGCGACGGTAACCCGGGTCCATTTGTTGGATATGGTGAGTGCGGATCAACTGCTTATCGCGGGTATGCACCTAGGTGAAGAAGGCTTCGTCCAGATTGTTCGCGCGGGAAAGAGTTATCGGGTTGTTAGTAAGTGTTGATAGTAAGACGTTAATGCGCTTACGCGCTCAATGCCTTCAATAGCGACGCCTATAGCTATTTCTTGCCGATACGGTCTATCGCACTTTTCAGTGAGCTCGTCGCAAGGTGAGCATACCGTTTCGTGCTGGAAGCTGTCTTATGGCCGAGAACTGCACCAACTGTGTAAAGATCAACACCATCGTTAATCATTGAGCTAGCTGCACTGTGCCGCAAGTCGTGAAAATGCAACCAGTCTAAGCCCACCTTTCGGCGAGCTTCCCTGAAGTGTTTGGATATGCGACTCTGGTCCGGGAGAGCAACTTTCGCACAGCAACGAATTTTGCGGTGCATGGGGACGATCCGCGGCTCTCCATTTTTGGTGTCGTCCAAAATGAAGGAATCCTCGGTCCTGACCGCAAGAAGAATCTCTGACATCCGCATACCACTGTAAAACGCAATACGAACAGCGGCCCGCATCGGGCGGTGTTTGGATGCCAAGCAAAGCTGCAGCATTTCTTTCCTGTTGATGTATCGGCGGCGCTCATTGCGTACCATCGGGGCAATTACACGTTCGGCCGGATCATGGTCCGACATGCCATGATGCTTCCATGCATATCTGCATGCCGAAGTCAGATAGCGAATGCGATTACGCAAAGTGGCCGCCGCTAGCGGTGCTTCATTGTTTTCGTCAACTCGACCAGCTTTGGCCATGTAGCTCTTACAAACTTGTGGAAGTTCGGACATATGGCGCCCCTTGTATGCAAAATACATTTGTGCCAGCTCTCGCGCTATATTGGTGCCGCTTTTCAAGAGCGGTACTCGCTCCTCGATGTAAATATCTACAGCATCATCAATTAAGAAATTCGGGCGCTCAACATTATTCGCTATCGCATAGAGACGCGCGGATTCTTCCCGGTCGAAGGCATCAGCCTGGGACTTATTCCAAGTTTTCGGAAGGTATTTTCTAATCCGGATCCTTTTGCCTTTAAGACGGCGGTCGAATTCAAAGACGAAATTACCTCTTTCTTTGTCGCGGTATATCGGCATGATTCCAAATAGCTAAACAAGTCAATTCGGTTGAAAAGGATACGTCTGCCGATCCGATAACAAGGAATCGGCCCTGCAGGCGCAGCCAGGTCATATACGTGGCGCGGTGACACACCGAGAGTTGCTGCAGCGGACGCTACTCCAATGAGAGACGGCTCAGTGTTCTCCTGATTCATCGTAAATATCCTTATCTACTTCTTATGCGAAGACGACAGCACGCGCGCTAAAGTCAGCTAGATAGAGAGGGCGTATCGATGTGGAGTTGCGCACGGCTCGGCGACCAAGACCCGAATCATCGCAAGTGATGATGTCGGCCAGCGGGACGCCCCGGAACAGTCCCGCCAGTTCGTTCTCCACCTCCACCCAGGCGAAGCGCTGACCGTTGCCCAGGTGCTGACGGATGATCGATACATAGCCGGCCAGCACGCCATCGTCAGACGTGTTGAAGGTGATGCGGTCATGTGCCCGAGGCGGGTTCATGACGAAGTCGCGCGGCGGGATGAATGCGGTAATGGCGGTGGTGGCTTTCAGTGCAGCGTTCATTATTTCTTCTCCTTGGTGGCCGTAACAGAGCACACGCCAAAGCGATCGACGGCAGCGGCGATCACGTCGCAGCTATGGGCTGCGATGGCGGTGTAGGAATGGCGTGCGCTGGCAGTGCGCACGACGACACGAAACGCGGTCATGGGGCGTTCCCTTTCGTTGGGTTGGGATCAATCGGAAGTTCGGTCACATCAAGCCGGCCGGCGCGCCAGTCGGCGACCTGGCGCGGCGTCCCGTGACGCGGTGACTTATCCGGCAGCGGCACCATGCGCGGCCAGGGGCATGCCTTGATGGCCTCCCATGAGGCCAGGGCCTGGCGCTGTTCGTCGGCCGTCATGGCAGATGCTGGCCATGCTGGCCCGTCATCCACCGCCGGCCGGGGCCAGGGACATGCGCCCAGGGCGAGCCAGGTATGATCGATCTGCGCGGCCTGGTCCGGCTTGAACATGACCGGCACCGGCGCGGTCTTCGGTTCGAAGGACGCATCTGCCGCAAATCCAGTCCCGGCGGGGTCCGTACAGTTATTTACACGAGTCCAAGGGAACCCCGAACCCGCCGATGCGCGGGCGTCGTGCCCTTGAACGGGCGTCCATGTATGCCGAACCGATTTAAAAACCACCCCGACCATCTGGCGGCACTGGACGCCATAGGGCATCACGCGCTCGCACTCCTCGTAGCGGCCGGTCACAGTCTTGGTTTCCTTGGCCAGGGTGACCATGAGGTCATCGCGCTTCACCAGCGCGCCACCTTGCGCACGCAGATAACTGGCCCAGCATGCACGCTTCTCGCCCTCGACCTTTTGCACAGCATCCCATGCAGCGGCCATGGCCGGCGGGGCCTCTTTGACCATGTCTGCCGGCACGCGGCGCAGTTCGCGCCACACACTCACCGGTGCTCCACCCCATTGCTGGAACTGGCGAATACCCCAGCGAGCCGCCCAGGCTTCCACACGGGCCGAGGGCGTTAGCTCCCGATCCCCCGCCATATCGGTGATGATGAGGTAGCCTTCTTTGGTCTTGTGGTCCGCCACGCCATCAATGTTCTTCGCCACGTACTTGGCGATATAACCGGCAGCACTGCCTTTCGCCCAATCGATGCGTTTCACATCCAGGCGGCGCTTGAATGCACCCGGCTCGCCGCGATCCACACGCCAGGCGTATCTCTTCATGACGCGGATAGCGCGGCTGGCCACGTCCTTGATGTGCGGCGTGGTGTAATCCGGCAAGGCGCGCACGAACACCAGCATGTGCCAGTGCGGGCAACCATCGTGATGCGGTTCAGCAATCCGGAAGCCGTACAGACCGATGCCGCGACGGGCCAACGCCGAGCGAGCCAGCGCAGTCATCTTGCCAAGGTACTTATTAGCCGTACGCGGGTCCGAGCCGTCATATTTTGGATTCGGTTTGCCGGTATGCAGGGTGGCATGGAAGCGCGATGGGCACGACCAAGTGAGGAACAGGCCCTGATCGTTGCACTCCTTTGCGATCATCTCGAAACCGTTGATGCGCAGCATAAGTTCGCCGCGACGAATCGTCTTATTGGCAGTGGTCTTCTCGGCCAGCTCAGCAATGCTGAATTCCTGGCCAGCCTCATTGCGCACAATGGTCGCTTCCAGAGCGGCGGCATTTCTCCGGTTCTGTGCCAGGCGAGACAGTACGGCGTCATTACTGGCATAGGGCTCGCCGTGATAGTGAACATAGCCCAAGCGGATATTGCCGCCCTCAAAGGCGCGGCCGACCACCTTGCGCAGTTGTCGACGCCACCAGCGCGGATCCACGACACGCGCAATGATGGCGCGCAGGTCGTCATCATCCACTTCAGGCATATCAATGCCGTAGTCGCAGCACTCTTGTTCGATGAGGTCGCGGGCATGGGTATCAGAAATCGCCTTCCACAAGGCCTTCTTGACGTTCTCGGCGGCTTTCTCGGCCGTGGCGCAGATATCGGCATCATCCTGCGACAGATCCACGCCGGCCGGTACGTACTGCTCAGCGAATTCACGGACGAACTGAACTGCGACCGGTTCAAAGATCTTGTTCCAGTGCCATACCGACATCAGTTCCAGCGCCTGGCTCACGACACGCCCACGCCACTTCAGCGGAATACGTGCCAGTTCTCCTGCAAACTGCCGCGATTCGACGAAGGCCCGATGCCGACGCCGTGTCTTGGCATCGACTGTTCTAGACTGCATTGAGGGCTCTTTCATACGTCGTAATGGCACGCAACACCGCATGGCGCATGGCCAGGCGTTCAGCTTCAGTGAAGGAGTGAATAGGGCATTCCCAGCGGTCCGCCGAGAGGCCCGCTAAGGCGAGGATGTGCCGGCGCACTGGCTTGGGCATCGCCGCCCAGGAGTAAGCAATCCCGGTCTGCAGATTGGGCCGCCTGCGATTGCGCAGCAGGGAAATAGACTTACTTAGCTCAGCCTTAGCTGCTTCATTACCCGGAGGCGTGGGCACCCATGCCGCACGCTCGCGCAGCAGGTCCGATGCCGGACGGAATGACGCATGATCCTTAATTCGTGCTCCACGCATCATTACCCTCGCACCAGCCCGAGAGCCGCCAGAAGAGCCGGCGCAAGCAGCAACAGAATAGCGATGCCATGAGCGATCACAGTACGCATTACCATGCCCCCATCAGGCCACCGAGGCGCTGCAAGCGCTGGACGAGGCGGGCGGAAATAACGCTCTTTCCCTGCCAGATCACATTCCACTGCAGTTCGTCTTGCAACACCGCTTTGCGCAGCAGCATGCGCTGGGCGCATTGAAATTCTTTGAGGTCGTCGCCCATGCGAAGCCGCAGCGAGGCGAGGGCAAGCGTTGTCTGTTGCTGGTCGAGAGCCATGGTGAGGTTTCTTTAGGGTGAGCGATTCCCGCGTGCGCCAAACGGCGCACGACAGGTCTTAGTTATTTTTGGGTTCAGTGACCGGCTAAGCGGTCAGCAGAAAGTCAGGCGGCGCCTGTTCCTTGAGGTGCCAGATAGGCACGGGGCGAGATGGGGAGGCTCACCTCGGGGTTAGGCATCGCGGACATCGACACGGTACGAGAAATCTCAAGCGTGGCAACGAAGGTATGGCCGCAATCGACGTTCTGGCATCGATAGGTGATTTCCTTCATCAGCGTGGACATGGTCCGGCTTTTGGCTGCACGCACT
>QFZN01005621.1_pt1 | contig 72709 bp, 65 predicted proteins | sample 1740101 | NCBI WGS metagenome assembly QFZN01 (sample SAMN09210849, study PRJNA391713) | Ciliate metagenome, whole genome shotgun sequencing project. | isolation source: combination of 50 Heterometopus sp. ciliate cells from an enrichment culture... | host: Heterometopus sp. ...
TGCCGGCTTCCTCAATGCCTCGCGCATCAAGGGCAGCCACGCCGCCATCAAGAGCGGCATGATGGCCGCCGAGGCAGCCTTCCAGGCCCTGGGCGAGAACCGCCAGTCTGATGAGTTGGCCGCCTATCCGGCCGCCTTCGAAGCTTCCTGGCTGAAGGAAGAATTGCATAAGGCCCGCAACTTCAAGCCCTCGATGAGTCGTGGGCTGGTGACTGGCACGCTGCTGGTGGGCATCGACCAGGTGCTCTTCGGCGGCAAGGCGCCGTGGACCCTGCGCCATACACACGCCGACCATGAGTGCTTGAAGCCTGCGGCCAACTATGCGCCGATCGCCTACCCGAAGCCGGACGGCAAGCTGACCTTCGACCGTCTCTCGTCGGTGTTCATCTCCAACACCAACCACGGCGAAGACCAGCCCGCCCACCTCACGCTCAAGGACAAGAACGTGCCGGTGCAGATCAACCTGGCCAGGTATGCCGGCCCGGAATCGCGCTACTGTCCGGCGGGAGTGTATGAGTTCGTCAGGAACGAGGACAACAGCGAACGCTTGCAGATCAATGCCCAGAACTGCGTCCACTGCAAGACCTGCGACATCAAGGACCCGACCCAGAACATCGTCTGGGTGACGCCGGAAGGCGGCGGCGGGCGCTGCCGCGGCCTGTTCCACCAGGGCGGCGTTCTGTTGCGTTCCCTGGTCGATGCGCGTGATGGCTTCGTTGACCTGGGCGATGCCCGAGCTCTGCTCCTGCGAGGCACCAGCAATCTCGGCGACGATCTTTGCCACGTCGTGGATGCTCTCCATGATCTGCCGCATGTTCTGGCCGGCCGAGCCCACCAGCCGGCTGCCGTGGTTGACGCTGTCGGCCGATTTCTCGATGAGTGCCTTGATCTCCCGGGCGGCCGCCGACGAACGTTGCGCCAGCGAGCGGACCTCGCTGGCGACGACGGCGAAGCCGCGCCCCTGTTCGCCGGCGCGGGCCGCTTCCACGGCGGCGTTGAGCGCCAGGATATTGGTCTGGAAGGCGATGCCGTCGATCACGCTGATGATGTCGACGACCTCCGCAGAAGAGGCGCTGATGCGGTCCATCGTGGCGACCACATCCTCCACCACCGCGCCGCCCTGGCTGGCGATCTCCGAGGCCGAGGCCGCCAGTTGACGCGCGGTGTGGGCGTTCTGGGCGTTCTGCTTGACCGAGGCGGTCAGCTCTTCGACCGCTGCCGCGGTTTCTTCCAGCGATCCGGCCTGCTGTTCGGTACGGCTGGAGAGATCCAGGTTGCCTTGGGCGATCTCGGTGGCGGCGGTCCGGATGGTGTCGGTGCCCAGCCTGACCTGCGCAACGATATCGCGCAGGCTGGACACCATCTCTTGCAGGGCATGCAGGAGCTCGCCGGTTTCATCCTTGCCGCTGGCAGGAAACGCCACGCTCAGGTCGCCTCCGGCAATGCGCTTGGCGGCATCCACGGCATTGCGCAAGGGCAGCGAGATCAGCCGTGCCATCCAGACCGACAGCACCACGGCCAGCACGGCACAGGCTGCCAGCAGGCTGGCGATACCGATGCGGGCGTGGGTATAAGTCTGTGCCGCAGCCAGATTGGCTTGCTGCGCGCCGGCATCATTGAGGACGACGGCCTTCTCGATGGAGGCCAGGGCTTGCTGATAATCGCCAGATGAGGCCAGGTTGGCGCGCTGGGCATCGTCCTTGCGCCCCGCCACGGAGAGCGTGATGATGTTCCGGTGTACCTCGTTGAACTTGCTGATGTTGCGCGCGATGTCCTGGTAGACCGCGGTCTCTTCGGCACTGCTGATCTGGGTTTCGTAGGAGCGCTGGATGTCCTGCAATCCGGCGATGAGCTTCTCTCCTGCCGTCCGGTTGGCAGCCAGTTTGTCAGGCTCCTGCAACAGGATGCTCTGGGCTTCGCTGCCACGGATGCGCGCCATCAGCAGCTTGATCTCGGCCAGGCTGCGCACCTTGGGCAGCCAGGTGGTCGCGATATCGCCCGAGGCCTGGTTGACTTTTCCCAATTGCCCCAAGGCCAGCAGGCCCAGCGCACACACCAGCAATACCACGATGCCATTGCCCAGCAAGAGCTTGCCGGCGATACGCAGATTACGGAACCACATCATCATCTATCCCCCGTCGCAGCGGACCGGCCCGATGCCGGTCCGCTGACTGCATCGTACTCCATCAGAAGCGCGGCTTGACCGTCTTCCAGTCCGGCTTGTACTTGCGCATCTGGCCCACGTCATCACGCTGGCGGATGCCGCATTCCAGATAGAGTTCGTGCAGCTTGCGCAGCTGGTCGTGATCCAGTTCCACACCCAGGCCCGGGGCATCGGTGATCTGCACGCAGCCATTGCGGATGGGCAGCTTGCCGCCCTTGATGACTTCCTCGTCGGCTTCCTGCCAGGGGTAGTGGGTGTCGCAGGCATAGGACAGGTTTTCCACCGCTGCGGCCACATGCGACATGGCCATCAGGCTGATGCCCAGGTGCGAGTTGGAGTGCATCGACACACCCAGGCCGAACACGTCGCACATCTTGGCCAGGTGCTGGGTGTCGCGCAGGCCGCCCCAGTAGTGGTGGTCGGCCAGCACGATCTGCACGCTGTCCAGGGCCACGCTGCGGCGCAGTTCGTCGAAGTCGGTGACCACCATGTTGGTGGCCAGCGGCAGGCCGGTGCGGCGGTGCAGCTCGGACATGCCTTCCAGGCCCGGGGTCGGGTCTTCGTAGTATTGCAGGTCGTCGCCCAGCAGCTCGGCCATGCGGATGGCAGTCTCCAGCGACCAGTTGCCATTGGGGTCGATGCGCAGCGGCGCATCGGGGAAGGCCTTCTTGAGCGCCTTGATGCAGGCCACCTCATGCTCAGGCGCCAATGCGCCGGCCTTGAGCTTGATGCTCTCGAAACCGTTTTCCTCGATCATCTTGCGCGCCTGCGCCACGATCTGCTCTTCGCTCAGGGCCTCGCCCCAGGCATCGGGTGCATAGGGGCTGTCGATGTGCTGGCCATACTTGAAGAAGAGATAGGCGCTGAAGGGGATCTGCTTGCGGATCGCACCGCCCAGCAGTTCCACCAGCGGCACGTTGAGGTAGCGCGCCTGCGCATCCAGGCAAGCCACTTCGAAGGCCGAATAGGCGTTGGAGACCGCCTTGCTGGCATGCGAGCCCGGCGCCAGTTCGGCGCCACTATTGCTGGCCGGGGCCATGGAGGCCACCACGCGACGCACGATGGCACGCAGGCCATTGAGGTTGAACGGGTCCAGGCCGATCAGCTGGCCCTTGACCAGGTCCAGGATCTTCAATGCCGGGGCATCGCCATAACTTTCGCCCAGGCCGATGTGGCCGTTGTCGGTCTCGATCTCGATGATGGAGCGCAGGGCATAGGGTTCGTGGATGCCGCTGGCGTTGAGCAAGGGGCCATCCTTGAAGGCGATGGGGGTGACGGTGACGCGGACGATTTTCATGGTGGACTCTCTACGGGCAGGGCGAGGATGACAGCGGGTTTATCGGTGCTCGGGTACGGGCGGGGATCAGGCCTTGCTGCCGGAACGGGCCAGGAAGACCACGCCGGCCGCCACCAGCGAGGTGATCGCCAGGCCCAGCAGGCCACCCTCGATGGAGCCGGTGCGCTGCTCCAGGAAGCCGAAGGCGGTCGGAGCGACGAAGCCGCCGAGGTTGCCGATGGAATTGATCAGCGCGATCACGCCGGCGGCGATGCGGGCATCCAGGTAGCCCTGCGGCAGCGGCCAGAACAACGAGGAGGCGGCCTTGAAGCCGACCGCGGCAAAGCAGATCGAGACGAAGGCGAAGCTGGCATTGCCGAAGGTGGAGACGAACATGCCGATGGCGGCAATCACCAGGGCCGTGGCGGCCCAGGCCTGCTGGTACTTGTAGCGTGCAGCCAGGGCGGCGAAGGCGTACATCGCCACGATCGAGATCAGCCAGGGGATGGAGTTGAACAGGCCCACCTGGAAGTCGCTGAAGTGACCCATCTTGCGGATGATGCTGGGCAGCCAGAAGGTGGCGCCGTAGATGGTCAGCGAGATCGAGAAGTAGATGAAGCAGAAGATCAGGATCTGCGGGTCGCGCAGCAATTGCAGCACCGAGACGTGCGCCGGTTTGTTCTTCATGCGCTCGGCCTGCTCGGCCATGATGGCACCGGTGACGGCATCGCGTTCCTGCACGCTCAGCCATTTGGCATCGGCCGGCATCGAGTCCAGCCAGAACCAGACGAAGCCGCACAGCAGCACCGAGGCCATGCCTTCGATGATGAACATCCATTGCCAGCCATGCAGGCCGCCGCCATCCAGTTGCAAGAGACCCCCCGAGATCGGGCCGGAGAGGATGGAGGCCAGCGCCGAGCCGGACAGGAAGATCGCCATGGCGCGCCCGCGCTCGCTGGCTGGCAGCCACTGGGTGAAGTAGTAGATCACGCCGGGGAAGAAACCGGCCTCGGCCGCGCCCAGCAGGAAGCGCAGCAGGTAGAAGGTCGATTCGTTATGGACGAAGGCCATGGCGGTGGCCGCCAGGCCCCAGGTGGCCATGATGCGGGTCAGCCAGGCCTTGGCGCCGAAGCGCTGCAGCAGGATGTTGGAGGGTACCTCGAAGATGGCGTAGCCGATGAAGAACAGGCCGGCACCCAGGCCATAGGCGGCGGTGCTGATGCCGATGTCGGTGGCCAGGTGGCTGCGCACGAAGCCGATGTTGACGCGGTCGATGTAGTTGACGATGAACATGATCACGAACAGCGGCAGCACACGCTGCTTGATCTTGGCCACGGCCTGCGCCAGCACGGTGGCCGGTTGCTTCAGTGATTCCACACGGGTCTCCTCGGTTGTCATGGGGCATGCCGCATGGCTTCTGCTGGCCATGGTCGTGACGGAAGCGTCCTGCATGCGTCGGTGGAATGCATTAAAACACTAATATATTAGTGCGTCAATGACGCCGACGCGGTTTATCATGCAAGGTCTTGCAGGCAACATCGGCGAATTCGCCGGATGGCTGCCTTCGTTGTTATTCAGGATTTCCGCATGAGCACCACGACCGCCGAACCGATCATCATCACGCCCCCGCCGCTGGACCGTTCGCGCCAGTCGGCGCCGCAGGTCTTCGAACACCTGCGCGAACTGATCATCGCCATGCGCCTGGCGCCGGGGACGGTGCTGCAGCGTGCCGAGCTGGCCGCGCAATATGGCCTGAGCCAGACGCCGATCCGCGATGCCTTGATCAAGCTGGGGGAGGAGGGACTGGTGGATATCTTTCCCCAGCACGCCACGGTGGTCAGCGCGGTCAATGTGCCGCTGGCACGGCAGGCGCATTTCCTGCGCCGTTCCATCGAGCTGGAGATCGTCCACACGCTGGCGCAACAGCCCGATGCGGCCCTGGTGACCCGCCTGCGTGACAGCATCGAGGTGCAGCGCGTGCTGGCCGAGCGCGAGAATTACGCCGACTTCGTGCTGGCCGACCAGGGTTTCCATCGCCAGCTGTACGAGGCGGCGCAGGTGCCGGAGCTATGGACCATGGTGCGCCGGCAGAGCGGCAACCTGGACCGCCTGCGCAACCTGCATGTGCCCATCCCCGGCAAGACCCAGCGCGTGCTGCGCGACCATACCGCCCTCGTGGAGGCGATTGCCGCCGCCGATCCGCTGGCGGCGCAGGCAGCCCTGCGCGAGCATCTCTCGGGCACGCTGGCGCAGCTGGAGACGATTGGCGAGCGCTTCCCCCACTACCTCAAGTATTGAGCATGGCCGCCCATGTAAGCTAGCCAGCCTGCATGCCATGCCGCGCCAGGTGTTCCACCAGGCGCCGCGCTGGTACCGCCAGCGCTTCCAGGTTGCGGAAGCAGATCGAGAATTCGCGCTGGGCCCAGTCGTCTTCCAGCGGGATCATCTTCACCTGCGAGGCGGAGGCATAGAGGCTGCTGATCTCGATGGGGATGATGCCCACGGCCAGGTTGGCCGAGACCACCCGGAAGGCCGCATCGAAGTTCGACACCAGCACCCGGTAGCGCACTGGCCGCCCGATGCGGGCGGCGGCGCGCTGCATCATGATCACCACGGCGCTGTCGGGACGCATGCCGACGTGTTCGTAGTCCAGCGTGTCTTCGTAGCGGATCGATTCGAAAGCCGCCAGCGGATGGTCGCGATGCACCGCCAGTGCCAACCGATCCTTGCGATAGGGTAGCTGCTGCAACTCGCCCAGGTCGGAATGGTTCCAGCACACGCCGATGGCGGTGCTGCCTTCGCGCATGTTGCGCAGCAATTCATTGGTCAGGCATTCCTCGATATCGACCTTGATCTGGCTGTTCTGCGGCTCGCGCATGAAGGATGAAATATCTTCCAGCAGGGACTCGGCCATGGCCGAGGGCGTGGCCAGGATGCGCACATTGCCCTTGATGCCACCGGCGAAGGCGGTGACGTCGGTCTCGATGCGCTCGGCCGCGAACAGGATGGTGCGGGCATGCTCGGCCAGCGCCAGGCCGGCTGGCGTGGCCTGCACGCCACGGCGGGTGCGCACCAGCAGGCGCACGCCCAGGTTCGATTCCAGTTGTGCGATGCGCTTGCTGATGGCCGAGGCGGCGATATGCGATTGCTCGGCCACACGCGCCATGTTCTGTTGATCCAGCACGGCCACCAGCAGGCGCAGCGTGGTCAGGTCGAGGTCTCTCATGGCCTTGTTTGCCTTTCCGTTTCGGAATGTCTGAGCTTCCAATATAACGCTATACATCCAATCGGAGAAGTCTAGAATCCGCCACATGGCCTCGGCGATCGTCCGGGGCCAACACCACACGACATCACGAACAAGACAGCCTGCCGGCCATGACCGGTGCGCAAGGAGACCATGATGAGTACACCTTCGACGGCCTTGCCGTTCCCCACTGCTGCAACCCCCTTCCAGGGCGCCGGTTCGGCCGCCGATATCACCGCACGCATGGACCGCCTGCCGGTCACCCGCAGCGCCTGGATCCTGGTGCTGCTGATTTCGCTGGGCGGCTTCTTCGAGATTTATGACCTGGTCTTCACCGGCTACATCGCCCCAGGCATGGTCAAGAGTGGCTTGCTGAGCACCACCACCGCGCACTTCTTCGGTTCGCAAGGCATCGGCGCCTTCATCGCGGCGACCTTCGCGGGTTTGTTCGTGGGCACCTTCTTCCTGGGCTTCTTGCCGGACAAGTATGGCCGTCGCGCCATCTTCACCGTCTCGCTGCTGTGGTATTCGGTGGGCTCGGCCATCATGGCCTGCCAGACCAGTTCGGAAGGGCTGCTGCTGTGGCGCTTCCTCACCGGCATCGGCGTGGGCATCGAGATCGTCACCATCGACAGCTACATCACCGAGATCGTCCCCCAGCACATGCGCGGTCGTGCCATGGCGCTGAACCAGGCGGCCATGTTCATGGCCGCGCCCAGTGCGGCGATCCTGTCGTGGTGGCTGGTACCGCTGTCGCCCTATGGCATCGATGGCTGGCGCTGGGTGGTGGCCATCGGCTCGGTGGGGGCGGTACTGGTCTGGTTCATCCGCCGCTCGGTGCCGGAAAGCCCGCGCTGGCTGGCCCAGAAAGGCCGCTTCGCCGAGGCCGAGGCCGCCATGCAAGGCATCGAGGCAGGCGCCCAGGCCGACTCCGGCAAGCCGTTGCCGGCGCCCCAGCCAGTCGTGGAAGAGCGCCGCGAAGAACGCGCCTCCTACCGCGAACTGTGGCAGCAACCGTATCGCTCGCGTTTCCTGATGCTGGTGGTGTTCAACTTCTTCCAGGCGATTGCCTACTACGGCTTCGCCAACTGGGTGCCGACGCTGTTGATCGCCCAGGGCATCACGGTGACCAAGAGCCTGATGTACTCCTTCATCATCGCCTTTGCCAGCCCCATCGGCCCGATGCTGGTGATGACGGTGGCCGACAAGATCCAGCGCAAGTGGCTCATCGTCGGCGCAGCCGGCGCGGTGGTGGTATTCGGCATCGCCTTCTCGCAGATGAAGGACCCGATGCCGCTGACGGTGCTGGGCATCCTCATCAGCCTGTGCGGGTCGATGATCTCGGTGAACTACCACGCCTACCAGACCGAACTCTTCCCCACCCGCATCCGTTGCCTGGCGGTGGGCGTCGTCTACTCCTCCAGCCGGGTCGGGGCGATGCTGTCGGGCTTCCTGATCGCCTTCTTCCTGCGCGACTTCGGTGTCACCGGCGTCTTTGCCGGCATCACCTGCGCCATGCTGGCGGTGATGATCTCGATCGGCTTCTTCGGCCCCCGCACCAATGGCATGCGTCTGGAAGAACTCTCCCGTTAAGCCCTACAGCCAAGGAAACCGAGCATGCACCCCTCCCATTCCAAGCTCATCGTCCAGGAAGTCGGCCTGCGCGACGGCTTGCAAAGCATCGCGCAAGTGATGGCCACCGACGACAAGCGCCGCTGGATCGATGCCGCCTATGCGGCTGGCGTGCGCCACCTGGAGGCGGCCTCTTTCGTGCCGGCCCGGCTGTTGCCGCAGATGGCCGATGCCAGCGAGGTGATCGCCCACGCGCTGAGCTATCCCGATCTGGTGGTCACCGCACTCGTGCCCAACCTCAAGGGCGCGGAACGTGCGCTGGAGGCCGGCGTGCATCGCCTCGTGGCGCCGGTGTCGGTGAGCGCGGCGCATAGCCAGGCCAATGTGCGCAAGTCACCGCAGGAGATGGTGGAAGAATTCCACCGCATCCGCCAATTGATCGATCAAGCCTCGCCAGGCCAGGGCCGGCCGCGTCTCATCGCCGGCTTGTCGACGGTGTTCGGCTGTACCTTGCAGGGACGGGTGCCGCTGGCCGATATCGTGCAAGTGTCACGTGGCGTCATCGAGGCCGGCTGCGACCTGCTGGCGCTGGGCGATACCACCGGCCATGCCACGCCGGGCCAGGTCGGCGAGGTGCTGCAAGCAGTGCGTGCGGTGGCCGGCGAGCATCTGGCCATCGCCCACTTCCATGACACCCGGGGCCTGGGGCTGGCCAATACCCTGGTGGCGCTGGAGCATGGTATCCGCGAATTCGATGCCACCCTGGGTGGCATCGGCGGTTGCCCGCATGCACCGGGTGCCTCGGGCAATGTCGCCACCGAGGACCTGGTCTTCATGCTCGACAGCCTGGGCTACCACAGCGGCATCGATGTGGAGCGCCTGCTGGCCGCCCGCAAGCTGCTGGAACAGGCACTGCCGGGCGTGAGCCTGTATGGCGCGCTGGCGCGTGCCGGCCTGCCGCAGGGCTACGCATCAACACACCAGCACGACAACGACAGCAAGGTTCTACAAGGGGCAGCCGCATGAAGACCGCACATTCCGCACATTCCGCACCGGCAGGCAGCGACGACGACCTGCCGCTCAAGGGCATCCGCGTGGTCGAGATGTCGCACATGGTCATGGGGCCGACCTGCGGCATGATCCTGGGCGACCTGGGCGCCGACGTCATCAAGGTCGAGCCGCCGCACGGCGATGGCACGCGCCGCCTGCTGGGCACTGGCGCCGGTTTCTTCCGTACCTTCAACCGCAACAAGCGCAGCGTCACGCTGGACATGGACAGCGAAGAAGGCGTGGCCGCGCTGCAGAAGCTGGTCGATGGCGCCGATGTTTTCATCGAGAACTTCAAGCCGGGCCGCATGCAGCAGCTGGGCATCGATTACGAGAGCGTGCGCACGCGCAATCCGAAGATCATCTATGTCTCCCACAAGGGTTTCCTCAAGGGCCCCTACGACCAGCGCCTGGCGCTGGACGAGGTGGTGCAGATGATGGCCGGCCTCGCCTACATGACTGGCCCGGTCGGACGCCCGCTGCGCGCCGGCAGTTCGGTCAACGACATCATGGGTGGCATGTTCGGTGCCATCGGCGTACTGGCCGCCCTGTACCAGCGCCGCGACAGTGGCCGGGGCAAGGAAGTGCAAAGCGCGCTCTTCGAGAACTGCGTGCTGCTCTCGGCCCAGCACATGCAGCAGTATGCGGTCACTGGCGAGGCCGCCGCGCCCATGCCAGCACGCATCAGCGCCTGGGCCGTGTATGACGTGTTCGAGCTGGCCGGTGGCGAGCAGATGTTCATCGCCGCCACCGGTGACTCCCAGTGGCGCACGCTGTGCGAGGTGCTGGAACGGCCCGACCTGCTGGCCGATCCGCGCCTGCAGACCAACAACCAGCGCGTGCTGCTGCGCGAATGGCTGTTGCAGACCCTGCGCGCCACCCTGGCCGGCATCGATGGCAAGGCTCTGGCGCCGGAACTGGAGCGCCGTGGCATTCCCTTCGCGCCCATCTCGCGACCCGAGGAACTGTTCGACGATCCCCACCTGAAAGCCAGCGGTGGCATGGCCCGCCTGACACTGGAAGACGGCAGCCAGACCGACATGCCGCTGCTGCCGATTTCCATGGATGGGGCGCGCCTGCAGCCGCGTCGGCCCATCGCCGGCATCGGCGAGCACACCCATGAGGTCCTGCGCGAGCTGGGCTACAGCCAGGCGCAGATCGCCATCCTGGCGCAGAATGGGCTGTCGAAAGCCTCTTGAATGCGGCCGTTGCTGCATGTCGGCTACAGCGGCTCACGCATCCACCCACGCACCCTTACCAGGAGAAGCGCATGAAGGACCACATTGATAATCCCATGGGCCTGATGGGCTTCGAGTTCGTCGAATTCGCCTCGCCCGTACCGGGCCTGCTGGAATCGGTATTTGCCGCCATGGGCTTTGCCAAGGTGGCGGTACACCGTTCCAAGCAGGTGAGCCTGTACCGCCAGGGTGGCATCAACTTCATCATCAACCACGAACCGCGCAGCCACGCCGCCTATTTCGCCGCCGAGCACGGCCCCTGTGCCTGCGGCATGGCCTTCCGGGTCAAGGATTCGCACCGGGCCTATGCCCGCGCGCTGGAGCTGGGCGCGCAACCGGTCGAGATCCCCACCGGGCCGATGGAACTGCACCTGCCGGCCATCAAGGGCATCGGCGGCGCGCCGCTGTACCTGATCGATCGCTTCGGCGAGGGCAAGTCCATCTATGACATCGACTTCGAGTTCATCGACGGCGTGGAGCGCAATCCGCCCGGCGCGGGCCTGAAGCTGATCGACCACCTGACCCACAATGTCTATCGCGGCCGCATGAGTTACTGGGCCGGTTTCTACCAGCGCCTGTTCAACTTCCGCGAGATCCGCTACTTCGATATCAAGGGTGAGTACACCGGCCTGACCTCGCGGGCCATGTCGGCGCCCGATGGCCTCATCCGCATCCCGCTCAACGAGGAGTCGGCCAAGGGCTCGGGGCAGATCGAGGAATTCCTGATGCAGTTCAATGGCGAAGGCATTCAGCACATCGCCCTGCTGACCGACAACCTCATCGATACCTGGGACCGCCTGCAACAGGCTGGCACGCCCTTCATGACCGCGCCACCGGCGACCTATTACGCCATGCTGGAGCGACGCCTGCCGGCGCACGGCGAGCCGACCGAGCAGCTCAAGACGCGTGGCATCCTGCTCGATGGCGCCACCGGCGAGGGCGGGCAGCGGCTGCTGTTGCAGATCTTCTCCAAGCCGCAACTGGGGCCGGTGTTCTTCGAGTTCATCCAGCGCAAGGGCGACGAGGGCTTCGGCGAGGGCAATTTCAAGGCCCTGTTCGAATCCATCGAACGCGACCAGATCGAGCGCGGCGTGCTGCAGACATCCTAAGCAGGCTGCGCCGGATCACAAAGAACAACGCCCCGCCATCGTAGGATGGCGGGGCGTTGTTCATGGAGCAGCCGTTCTTCAGGCCTTGGACTTGCCGTCCTGTGCCTTGGCCGCCGCCAGCGCGGTCATGTTGATGACGCGACGCACGGTGCTCGACGGGGTCAGCACATGCACCGGTGCGGCCGCGCCCAGCAGGATGGGGCCGATGGTGGTGCCTTGGCCGCTGCTGGTCTTCAGGACGTTGAAGAGGATGTTGGCGGCATCCAGGTTGGGGCAGACCAGCACGTTGGCCGAACCGGTCAGGCCGCTGTCGGCCAGGCCGATGCTGTGGCGGACCTTCTCGGACAGGGCTGCGTCACCGTGCAGTTCACCGGCGGACTCGATCTGCGGTGCCAGCTTCTTGAAGTGCTCGTGGGCCTGCGCCATCTTGCGGGCCGACGGACGCGACGAGCTGCCGTGGTTGGAGTGCGACAGGAAGGCCACCTTGGGCGGCACGCCGAAGCGCGCCACTTCCTCGGCCGCCGCCAGGGCGATGCGGGCCAGTTGCTCGGCGTCCGGGGTGTCGTTGACGTAGGTGTCGGTGATGAAGAGGGTTTGCTCGGGCAGCAGCACGGCATTCAATGCCGCGAATTCCTGGGCGCCGTCCTTCTTGCCGATCACTTTTTCCACATGGGCCAGGTGGCCGTCGTAGTTGCCGTCCAGGCCGCACAGCATGGCGTCGGCGTCACCGGCCTTGACCATCAGCGCGGCCAGCAGGCTGCCGCTGGCGCGCACGTCGGCTTCGCTGCCACCCTGGTAGTGGGTGGCGTAGCCGGCCACGCGGGCATCGGTGGCCGGATCGATGATCTGCACGTTCTGGCCCGGCTTGATGCGCAGGCCGGCCTTCTTGATGCCGGCTTCGATGGCCTCGGGACGACCCACCAGGATGGGTGCGGCCAGGCCTTCGTCGGCCACGAACTGCACCGCGCGCAGTACGCGCTCGTCTTCACCGTCGGCGTAGACCACGCGTTGTGGCGCGCGCTTGGCGGTGTTGAAGACGGGCTGCATGAACATGCCGGTCTGGTAGATGAAGCGGGTCAGCTCGGCGCGATAGGCGTCGAAGTCGGTGATGGGGCGGGTCGCCACGCCGGACTCGGCAGCGGCCTTGGCCACGGCCGGGGCGATCTTGAGGATCAGGCGCGAATCGAACGGGGTCGGGATCAGGTAGTCCGCACCGAACACCAGTTCCTTGCCGGGATAGGCGGCGCTGACTTCGGCGCTGGTCTCGGCCTTGGCCAGGTCGGCGATCTCGCGCACGCAGGCCAGCTTCATGGCTTCGGTGATCTTGGTGGCGCCGCAGTCCAGCGCGCCACGGAAGATGTAGGGGAAGCACAGCACATTGTTGACCTGGTTCGGATAGTCCGAACGGAGCAGCCCAGGAAGACGTCGGCGCCATTGACCACGTCGGCCAGGGTGCGTGCCTCGGTCTTGATGGCGTAGCGTTGCTTGGAGGCGTCCAGGCCACCGGGGCGGCCTTCATAGATGACGCCCTTGCTGTCGACCATGTAGACGTTCTCGCGCTTCACACCCAGGCCGATCATCACTTCCACGCAGGCAATCGCGGCCGCGCCGGCGCCGGAGACGGCGATCTTGACTGCTCCGATGTCCTTGCCCACCAGTTCCAGGCCGTTCAGCAGGGCGGCCGAAGAGATGATGGCGGTACCGTGCTGGTCATCGTGGAAGACCGGGATGTTCATGCGCGCCGACAGCTTCTGCTCGATGTAGAAGCATTCCGGAGCCTTGATGTCTTCCAGGTTGATGCCGCCCAGGGTCGGCTCCAGTGCGGCGATGATCTCGACCAGCTTGTCGGGGTCGTTCTCGGCCAGTTCGATGTCGAACACGTCGACACCGGCGAATTTCTTGAACAGGCAGCCCTTGCCTTCCATCACCGGCTTGGAGGCCAGCGGACCGATGTTGCCCAGGCCCAGCACGGCGGTGCCGTTGCTGATGACGGCCACCAGGTTGCCGCGCGAGGTGTAGTCGAAGGCCTTCAGCGGATCGGCTTCGATGTCCAGGCAGGGATAGGCCACGCCCGGCGAGTAGGCCAGCGACAGGTCGCGCTGGTTCGACAGCGGCTTGGTGGGACGGACTTCGATCTTGCCACGCGACGGCGTGCGGTGGTATTCGCGGGCGGCGTCACGAAGAAGTTGCTCTGCGGCACTGATTTGTTGGGTCATGGTCTTGATGAAGAATAGAGACGGAATAGAGACGAAATCCGGTGGTTCGGCGATCCGGTGACAGGGATGGCGAGGGAGTACAACCTTGGTCCCTTCCCGTTGTCCCGGCAAGTGCTGTTTCCTGCTTCGAATGCGGTGGATCAATCAACGCAGCGGTCCTGGCCGCTACGGATCCGGAGTCGCGCGCGGGAACGTTGATTCTACACGCATGCTTCGGCCCGTTCCGGGGCTTGTGGCGGCCGGATCGGGAGCGGGGAGGGGATATTACCTAAATTTTCGCAACTCGGGTTTTTTGCAGCGGCTTCATGCAGCATCGGCATGAAGTGGTAGCAGTCGCGAGCAGGGTCGTTGCCCTTTGTGGATGTGCAAAGGCCGGCTTGCGCCGGCCCCGTGTATGCACGCCATCGACGCCGATGATCGGCGTCAGCAGCGCATCATGCGCCCGCCAGGAAAGCCTGCAAGCTGCGATTGAAGGCCGCCGGGTGCGAGACGTTCATGCCGTGCGAGGCGCCCTGGATGACCTGTTGCTGGTTTTCCGGGATCCATTGCGCCAGGGCGGCGATGTTGTCGCGGTACATGCGCGGGCTTTTCTCGCCACCGACCAGCAGGGTCTTGCACTGCAGTTCGGCCGCATCCATCTCATTGTAGGCCGGCAGGTGATCGCGGAACTGCAGGGGCAGGGTATTGGCGTTGGCCGTGGCCATGGCACGGAAACCGGCCGGGCTACGGCTCCAGGCGCCGGGCATGCTGACCGAATCAACGAACATTTCCAGGCCGGCCTCGATGTCACCGGCCTCGATCAGTGCGGCCACCTTGGCGCGCAAGGCCAGCGTGGCGGGGGACAGCGCACCGGCACCAGCGTTGTGGGCATGCAACGGGCCGCCCGGGTCGGCCAGGGTCAGCGAGCGGATCAGCTGGGGATACTGGTGTGCCGCATGGAAGGCCACGCAGGCGCCGCGCGAGTGACCGACCAGGTGTACCGGGCCCAGGTCCAGGCCGGCGATCAGTTGTGCCACTTCGTCAGCATGGGTGGCCCAGGAGAATGTGCCCTGCGTGCCGAAGTCGGCGCCCGGCCAATAGTGGCTCAGGCTCAGCGAGACGCAGTGGAAATCACGCGACAGTACCTCGGCCTGGGCTTTCCAGTAGCGGTAGTCGCACAGCGAGCCGTGTACGAAGACCACGGTCTCTCCGCTGCCCTTGGACACATAGGGCAACTGGCCACTGGCGTGGGTGTGCATCAGGCGCAGGTCGGGATCGGCAAAGGCGGCGAGGTCGGTACGTGCATTCATGGGTGATTTCCTTTGAGCGCACTATGCCCGATGCGATGCTGCAAGAAAATCGCGTAATATTGATCGTTGCTATCAATTTTTCTGATCGATATGAAAGCCCTTGACCTGGATGTGATGGCCATGCTCGTGGCCGTGGCCGATACCGGCAACTTCAGCCGCGCGGCCGAATTGGTGCATCGCACGCAATCGGCGGTGAGCATGCAGATCCGCACGCTGGAGCTGGCGTTGGACAAGCCGCTGTTCGTGCGCAAGCCGCGCAGCGTCATTCCCACGCAGGACGGTGAGGTGCTGCTGACCTATGCGCGGCGCATGTTGACCCTGCGCGACGAAGCCTGGGCCGCCGTGGTGCGCCCGGACGTGACCGGCCGCGTGGTCATGGGCATGCCGGACGACTATGCCTCGTCGCTGCTGCCGCCCATCCTCAAGAAGTTCTCGGCCAGTTATCCCAAGGTGGAAATCCAGGTGGTGGGCCTGCCCAGCTCGGCGCTGGCGCCGATGGTCAAGGAGGGCAGCGTGGATCTGGTGTGTGCCACGCGGGTCAAGGGGATCTCGGGGGAGTTCGTACGCTTCGAGCCGATGGTCTGGGCCACCGTGCCCAGCGCCGGGGATATCTGGCGCGAGCGGCCCCTGCCCATTGCGGTGTTCCTGCCGGGCAGCGTGGCGCGCGAGAACGCCATCCATAGCCTGGAGAAGGCCAGGATCGGCTATCGCACCTCCTATGAGAGTCCTAGCCTGATGGGGCTGCTCAGCATGGTGGAGGCCGGCCTGGCGGTGGCGCCCCTGGCGCGTTGCGCGGTACCGCGCCATTTCACCCTGCTGGACCAGGCGCATGGCTTGCCCGATATCGCGCCGCTGGAAGTGGTGCTGGCGCGCAGCACCAAGTCCAAGCGGCCGCCGTGTGATTTCCTGGCGGAGAAGATCATGGCGGAGTTGCGCCGCTGATTTGCGACGCCGATGCCGAAGAGGGCTTGACGCGGTGTCTGGATCGTCTCTATGATGCGTACACATCGATGCATATGCATAGTTAATCAGCCCGGATATCCCCATGAGCAAGGAAGTCTGCACCTGCACCCCATTGCGCCGCCTCACGCGCAAGATGACCTTGCTTTACGATCATCATCTGCAGCCCAATGAACTGACCATCACCCAGTATTCGCTGATCAGCCGTATCGGCCGCCTGGGCCCGATCGCCAACATCACCTTGGCGGCCGACATGGGCATGGACCGCAGCACCCTGAGCCGGGCCCTGAAGCCGCTGACGACAGCCGGCTGGATCGAGACGGTCGACCTGCCCGAGGAAGAGATGCTGGACAAGCGCTCCTTCGCCCTGCAACTGACCGCCGCCGGCCATATCAAGCTTGAAGAGGCGCGCCCCAACTGGCGCCGCGCCCAGGACGAGATCGACCGGCAACTCGGCCCCAAGCTCTCGCGCGAGATCATGGACGTCATCGAAGACGCCTATAGCCGCCTTCAGGATCTCTGACGCCGGGCCTTCTTTCCATCAGCTTTTCCAATCACAACCTTCAACCTCCACCCAGCGTCATCCCCTCCATCAGGATCGCAATGAACAAGCTTACCCAATCACTCGCCAATGCCGTCGCGCCACGATTCCACTATGCCTGGGTCGTGGTGGGCGTGATCTTCCTCGTGCTGTTGTGTTCGGCCGGCATCCGCGCCACGCCGTCGGTGATGATCCTGCCGCTGGAGCAGGAATTCGGCTGGAACCGCTCCACCATCTCGGTGGTGATCTCGGTCAACATCGCCCTCTATGGCCTGATCGGCCCGTTCTCGGCGGCCGCCATGCAGCGCTTCGGCATCCGTCGCGTGGTGCTGGTGGCGCTGGTGCTGCTGGCCAGCGGCACGGCGCTGTCCACGCTCATGCACATGCCCTGGCATATGCTGCTGTCCTGGGGTTTGCTGGTGGGTGCCGGTACCGGCGTGGCCGCCAATACGCTGGGCGCGACCATCGTCAGCCGCTGGTTCGAGACCCGGCGCGGCCTGGCCATGGGTTTGCTGACGGCCAGTGCGGCCACCGGCCAGATGGTGTTCCTGCCGCTGATGGCGTCCATGGTCGGCAACTATGGCTGGCGCTCGGTGGCGTTCCTGGTCTCTGCGGTGGCCTTGCTGGCCATTCCGCTGGTGTGGCTGCTGCTGCCGGAAGGTCCGGGCGCGGTCGGCCTGAAGATGGTCGGCCAGACCAGCGATAACAAGGACGAAGGCCTGTCCCGCCGCAATCCGCTGGCCATTGCCCTGGGCGCCTTGCGCACCTCGGTGCGCATGCCGGATTTCTGGCTGCTGTTCATGAGCTTCTTCGTCTGTGGTCTCTCCACCAATGGCTATATCGGTACCCAGTTCATCGCCATGTGCAATGACTATGGCATCAACGAAGTGAGCAGCGCGTCCATCCTGGCGGCCATGGGCATGCTGGACCTGGTCGGCACGACGCTCTCGGGCTGGCTCTCTGACCGCTACAACCCGCGTGTTTTGCTGTTCTGGTACTACGGCCTGCGCGGCCTGGCGCTGATCTTCCTGCCCTATGCCTTTGGCCTGCAGTACTACGGCCTGACCATCTTCGCGATCTTCTACGGACTGGACTGGATCGCCACCGTACCGCCCACCGTGCGCCTGGCCAATGACGTCTTCGGTCGCCTGGCCGCACCCGTGGTGTTCGGCTGGATCGTCGCCGGCCACCAGCTGGGCGCGGCCACGGCGACTACCGTGGCGGGTTACATGCGTGCCACCATGGGCAACTACACGGCCTCGTCGATCATGATGGGGGTGGCCTGCCTGATCGGCGCGGTGCTGGTGTTGCGCATCAAGGGCAACCAGGGCAATCCGGGCAGCGCCCAGACCGCGGCAGCCTAGGCTGCCGCCTTCTCCGGCTGGCGCAGCGCTGCCACTGCGCGCGCCAGCCGTCCCACTGCATCCTGCAGGACCTCGTCGGCAGCCGCCGTGGAGAGCCGCAGATAGGGTGACAGGCCGAACGCGCCTCCATCCACTACTGCCAGTCCCTCCGACTCCAGCAGCCACTGCACGGCATCCTGGTCAGTGGCGATCACGGCGCCATCCGGGCGCACCTGGCCGATCAGTCCACCGCAATGCACGAAGGCAAAGAAGGAACCGTCGATGCGCCGCAGCGCCAGGCCGGGAATGCCGTCGATGGCGTCTTCCACCAGCCTGGCACGACGCGCATAGGCTGCTCGGGCGATGACGGCAAAGCTCTGGTCGGGCGATTCCAGGGCCGCCAGCGTGGCGGCCTGGGCAATGGCGTTCGGCCCGGACGAGACCTGCGACTGGATCACTACCATCGCCTGCACCAGCGCCGTGGGGCCAGCACCCCAGCCGATGCGCCAGCCTGTCATGGCATAGGTTTTCGAGGCGCCCCCGACCAGCAGGCTGCGCGATTTCAGATCCGGTGCCACGTGCAGCCAGTGCGTTGGCGCCTCGGGCGTGAACCAGATGTGTTCGTACAGTTCGTCCAGCAGCACCAGCACTTGCGGATGACGGCGCAGCACCTCGGCCAGCGCGGCCAGTTCATCGCGGTCATAGACGGCGCCAGACGGATTGCCCGGCGTATTGAGCACCAGCCAGCGCGTGCGCGGGGTGATGGCTGCCTCCAGCGCCTGGGCGCTGAGCTTGTAGCCGGTCTCGATCCCGCAGGGGATAAACACCGGCACGCCATCGTTGACCAGCACCATGTCCGGGAAGGACGGCCAGTAGGGCGTGGGGACGATGACTTCGTCACCCGCATCCAGGGTCGCGGCGAAAGCGCTGTAGATCACCTGCTTGCCGCCGGCGCTGACCAGGATGTCGGCCACGCCATAGTCCAGTGCGTACTCACGCTGGTACTTGGCGCCGATGGCGCGACGCAGGGCCAGCGTGCCGGGCGTGGGTGTGTACTTGGTCTCGCCGCGTGCCATGGCGGCATTGGCCGCCTGCTTGATGAACTCCGGCGTGTCGAAGTCGGGCTCGCCGGTGGTCAGGGAAATCACGTCGCGGCCCTCGGCAATCAGTGCGGCCGCACGTGCCGCCGCAGCGGCATTGGGTGAGAGCTTGACGCGGCGCACGCGCTGCGACAGCGGGAAGGCGGGGGAATCCTTGCTCATGAATGAGGCCTTTCTTCTGGTGACATCAGGTAGACGGTTGGAGAGCGTGGCTTACTGCCTGGCCACCTTGGGGGCAGCCTCTTGCTGGGCGCTCTTGTAGACCTCGAAATCAAACGGTGCGCGGTCGAACTTCCCCTTCAGGGCCAGATCATGACGGCTGGCGATCCACTGGTCGGGCACCCCCCACTTGCGCGCCTGCTTGAGCAGGAAGCCGGAGCGGTGCCAATCCTGGATGGCCTGGTTGACGAAGGCCTGGGTATCGCTTTCGCCCTTGCGCATCCATACCACGGTGGGGGAGGGGATCAACTGGTCCTGCGTGCCCAGGGTGAAGTCCTTCCACTGCTCGCTGCCGTCGCCATGCAGGGTGTTGTAGAGCACCGGATAGACGTGTACCGAGGCGTCGCAGGTACCGCCCTTGAGCGCCAGCAGGGATTCGGGGATGCCGCGCAGGCCCTTGACCACCGCACCATAGCTCTCGGCCAGCGGCTTGGCGTAGTTGCTGCCCTGGGAGACGCAGGCGACCTTGCCGCGCAGGTCTTCCCAGCGCTTGATGCCGCTGGACTTGGCCACCAGCGCGCCGCCGCCGATGAGGTCATAGGGCGTGGGGGCGAAGGCCAGGGTGTCGTTGCGTTCGCGGGTCCACTGGATGTTGGCTACCAGCAGGTCGACCTTGCCGGTCTGCAGGAACTGCACGCGGGTGGAGGCGGTGACGGAGACGGTTTCCAGCGTCACCCCCAGGCGGCGCGCCAGGTCGGCAGCCAGTTCGACCTGGTAGCCGCCGGTCTTGCCGGTGGCCGGGTCCATCACGCCGAAGGGCGGACTGACGCCATCGACCCCCACCGACAGCTTGCCGCGCTGCTTGATCTTGTCGAGGGTGGTGTCGGCCTGGGCGCTGTGGCAGGCCAGGGTAGTGAGCAGGAGAGCCAGCAGGGGAGCGGTACGGGACAATGAGGGGAGGCGCATGGATGGTATCTGGGCAGGGGCCGTGGAAAGAGCCGCCCATCTTGCGCCCGCCGCCTGCGCCCTCGCAACGAAGCTTTTTGCGTTTGCTAATGCGGTTTGTGGTGCCGGCCCTGCGCCATGGGCGAGGGCCGGCAAGGACCTCAGTCGATCAGCGTGATACCGGTATGGCCTTCGCGTTCCAGCTGCGCCACCAGTCCCAGCTCCCACTCCAGATAGTCGACAAAGCCGGCATTGCGCAGGGCCAGGTCGCGGTGCAGGTAGGGGCTGTAGCTCTGGTCATCGTCGCCGGTGACCACGCCCTCGCTGCCCTGGACGATGGGCAGGTCGGCACGTCGCCATGCCTGGGTGCCGCCCAGGATCGAGGCCACCTCATGGCCGCTGCGCTGGGCCGCATCCAGGCCCGAGGCGATGCTGTGGGCCAGCACGCCGTCACCGGAGGCCAGCAGTACGGCCTGGCCGGACGGCAAGGCCGCAATGAACTGCACCAGGCCGCCCGGTGCCACGAAGGAGGCGCCGGCGATGTGGCCTTTTTCATAGGCGGCGCGATGGTCGATGTCGATCACCACGGCTTGTCCTGCATCGAGCCACTTGGCCGCCTGTGTTGCGGCGACCTGTGGCGCGGGGGGATTGGGAGCCAGCACGCGCACCGGTTCCGCACCGGTGATGCGGCTGGCCTGCGGGCCATGCGCTGGCGGGCTGTAGACCGAGACATCCCAACCCAGTTGCGCCAGCCAGGCGCCGGTGGTCAGGGCGCGCACGCCATCCCAGTCGGCCAGCACGATGCGCGCGCCACGGGTGGCGGCGTATTCGTCGGTGGCTTGCACCAGCTGGCCGCCGGGGGCCCAGCGCCAGCCCTCCAGGTGGCCGGCTTCGTATTCCTCCCGGGTGCGTACGTCGAAACGATACAGGGTACGTTCCTGGTTGATCTCGGCGGCGTCCTGCCAGCGTTGCAGGGTGGCGCCATCGATGCGACGCACGCCGGCCCGCGCGGCCACGGCGGCGGCGCGTTCGCGCGCGGCGGCCAGGTTCTCGGACGAGGGTTCGGGCAGCGGAGTATGGCGGCCATGGGCCAGTTCGCGTCCGGTCAGCAACCAGTCCATGGTGCCGTTGCGCAGCGAGACCACGCGATTGGGAATGCCGGCATCGATCAGGGTCTGGGCGCCGACGATGCTGCGGGTGCGGCCGGCGCAATTGACCACCACCAGTGTCTCTGGATCGGGGGCCAGCTCGCCGATGCGATAGACCAGTTCGGCACCGGGCACGCTATGGGCGAACGGCAGGCTGAAGGCGGCGAATTCCTCGGGTGTGCGGCTGTCGACCACCACCACGTTTTCACCGGACTGGACCGATCGTTCCAGTTCCTCGGAGGTGATCCAGGGCGTGTGCTTCTCGTGCTCGATGACTTCACCGAAGGCCTTGCTGGGCACGTTGGTGCCGCTGAAGATTTCCAGGCCGGCGGCAGCCCAGGCCTCGGTGCCGCCGGCCAGGACGGACACATTGGTCCAGCCCAGGCGCACCAGCTGGTGGGCGGCGGCATGGGCCACGGATTCATCGCCATCGGTGACTACCACGCGGGTCTGGCGGCGCGGCACCAGGCGGTCGATCTCCAGCGGTAGGCGCCACAAGGGTGCCGAGGCGGCGAAGAGGATGTGGCGACGCGCAAAGACACCGGCATCGCGCACGTCGAGCAGGGCGATCTCGTCGCCGTCGGCCAGTGCGGCCTTCAGTTCGGTGGCGGAGATGCGGGCATGGCGGATACCGGCCGGCGCGCTGAAGGTGCGATAGCTGCCGCCGCTGCGGGTCTCGAAGACCACACGCTCGGGCATGCGGTCCAGGCCGCGACCATAGAAATGCAGGTGCAGGCCGGTCTGCTCGCCTACCAGTTCGATGGTGTGCACATCGGTGGGGCTGAGCACCACCGAGTTACCCGCCACCACATCGATGGTGCGCTCGGGCGTGAGACTGTCTCGTGCCGGGTCGCTGGTCTGGTCGCGACGATAGAAGATGTTGCGTTCGATGCCCTGCACGCCACTGATCATGGCCCAGGTGGTGTGGTCGTGCGGCAGCACGGCCTTGCCCGGCAGGCCAGCCGACAGGTAGAGGGCATAGCTGCCGTCACCCTGTTCGCTGAGGCGATAGACGACGGCGGGATGATCGGCATCGACGGCGAAGTCCTTCTCGGGGAAGAGTTCGCGCTGTTGCGCCAGCACCTCAAGCTGGCGTGCCACCGCCTGCAATTGTCCGCTGGTGGGCTGGGTCGGATCGGGCAACAGCTGGCGGGCACTGGCGATGAAATGCGCAACGGCAGCAGCGCGGCGGCTGCCGGTATCGGCCGGGGTGGGTGAGGGTGAAACAACGATGGCAAGCGGGGTCGAGGTCATGGCGGCGTAGGCGGAAGGATGAAAACGGGTGTGTCACGGTAAGCCCCGTCCCGGGGGCTGGCAACGAAGAAATCCGCCGATCCATATACGCAAATCGATTGTGGCCGCGATCACAAGAAAGCTGACGAATCTCTGACAAAGATCAAGGACGCCGCCCCCGGGATTCTGCAAGCGCGCAAAGAATTCACCGTCCGCCCAAGCTGACCACTCCAATTGTCTTGCAGACATGAGAGAATCATTTTTCACCCTTGCCAAGGTGCAGGCGCATCCACAATGCCGGCCTCCCGGCATGGGCAGGCGGCGCGGTTCGTGCAGCAGGGCGGACGCTCCGAGTCGGTCAGTGGCGGTGGCTCACCACATCTGGCTTGTCATCCTTCCATCCGTTTGCACATGAAGAAGAAATCCAACAAATATCGCTTCCTGGCACGCGTCAGGACCGTCTTCCAGAATCCTGCCGTGGCTTGCCTGACCCTGATGGTGGCCATGGTCTTGCCCGGCCAGGTCCACGCCACCGAATCGACGATACCCCAGGTCGAGCAGAAGGAGGCGCTGGCCTTCCCGGCGGGGGCGGCGGGTCGCGCGTCCTACGTGGCCAAGTGGCAGCGGCATTTCGAGGTGGGCAACAATCCCATCGGCGAGATGCAGTCGGGCCTGTTCTGTTCGCGCAAGGGCGATATCCAGTGGAATGACAAGACCGCCGAATTGCTGCTGCCGCCCCAGGCGATGTTTGTGCGCTTCCGTGGCGAATTGCAGAAGCACGGCTATCCGATCCCCGTCCCCAGGTCGACGCCGCTGTTCGTGGAAAAACCTGACGACAGCACCAAGGAGGCGCCCAAGCCGGTGGATACCAACCTGCAGATCGGCGTGGTCATTTCGCAGGTGTTGACCAATCTCTGCCTCAAGGGCAATACCTCCTGGACCGGAGACGCCTACATCAAGCTGGAATGGCAGGTCTTTGCGCCGGACCAGAAGAAGGTGATCTTCAGGACCACCACCGAAGGCGTGGTCAAGACCCGTGACAAATCCGTGGATGGCCCGATTTCGCTGATCCCGCTGGAAGCCTTCGCGGCGGCGGCGCGCAACCTGCTGTCCGATCCCAATTTCGCGCTGGCCATCCAGACGCCCTATGACAGTGCCGCGGCCGCCGCCAACCAGGCCACCCCGGCCGGCAGGGTCGTGAGCACCCCGCCCGGCACGCCGGTGAGCATCGACAACCGTGTCGCCGAACGTGCGGGAACCGAGATTTCCAAGTCCATCACCGAACTGCGCTCGGCCGTGGTGACCGTGCTGGCCAACGGTGGTTCCGGTACCGGTTTCTATATCGGTAGCTCGGGTTGGCTGCTGACCAACCATCATGTGGTGGGCGAAGCCAAGGTGGTCAAGGTGCGCATGCCCACCGGGCGCGAGCTGGTGGCCGAGGTGCTGCGGGTCGATGCCACGCGCGACGTGGCCCTGCTCAAGACCGAGGCGCCCGGCGTGCGCCCGATGCCCCTGCGGGTGGACGAGCCGGGCATCGGCGAAGATGTCTATGCGCTGGGCTCGCCCCTGGGCGACACCTTCAACACCACGCTCACGCGCGGCATCCTCAGCGGCGTGCGCGTGCTCAAGGACCAGGAGTTCCTGCAAAGCGATGTGGCCATCCTGCCGGGCAGCAGTGGCGGCCCCTTGCTGGACAAGTCGGGCCAGGTGGTCGGTATCACGGTGGCCGGCCTGGGGGCCAAGGGCCTGGCCGGGATGAACTTCTTCATCCCGCTGGCCAGTGCCATCGACAAGCTCAACCTGCAGTTGCAGAGCCCAAGTGTGAAGAAGGCCCAGTAAGCCTTCGCTGCTTCGGGCTCCGGCCCGCATGCCGTCCTTCGGAAACGAGGGACGGCATTTTTTTATATCGTTTCCACGTCCGGCCGATGCCTCAGGTGTCGTGCCGGCATGCCTCTTTCCAGTAGGCCTGCAACAAGCTGACCATCTCCCTGCCCCCGGCGGAGGGTGGACGCTCGGCGCTGGTCATGGCATAGGCGCCATAGTGCAGCTGCTGCTCCAGCGGGATGGCCACCAGGCGCGCATCCTTGAAACGGGCCACCGTCAGGTCATCCACCAGGGCGATGCCCCAGCCATGGGCAGCGACGCTGCAGGCGATGTAGGCATAGCGGACATCGACGGTGGCCTTGCGGGCGCCTTCGCGACTGCCCAGCAAGGCATCGACCACCTTGCCGTGGGCGGTTTCGGTGCCGAAGGAAATGACGTCGTAGGCATGGATGTCCTCCAGCTTCAGACATGCCCGGCCCGCCAGCGGATGGCTGGCGGCCATGACGCACATCACCTTGCCCTCGCCGATCAAATGGTGCGTCAGCGCCGGATGCTGGTGCTGCACGAAGGCGGCCACGCCGATGTCGCATTCCCCGGTCAGCAGTTGCTCGGTGATCTGGGTCTGGGTGGCGATCTCCATGGCGATGTGCAGGCGCGGCATGCGGCGCTTGAGCTCGGCCACCGCGCGCGGCAGCAGGTCCAGTGCGGTACTGAGGTTGGTGCAGATGCGCAGCGTGTCGGCGACGCCATGCCGCAATTGCTCGGCATACATCTGGACGCGATCGATGCTGCGCCAGGCGCTGTCGATCTCGCGCATCAGCGCCATGGCCTCGGGGGTGGGATGCAGGCGCCCGCCACTGCGTTCGAACAAGGCTACCTGCAGCTTGCTCTCCAGGTAGCGGATCAGGCGGCTTACCGCCGGTTGCGACACATGCAGCACCTCGGCCGCGCCGGACAAGGTGCCCGCCCGCATCACCGCCCGGAAGACTTCGATCTGGCGCAAGTTCATGGGTCTAACCTGATGTTATGGATTCTGGATATTTTGGCATTGGTGATTATGGGCTGTCTATCTGATACTGAGACCCATGCAGACCTCATCCACACGCCTGGCCCTCCCGTTCGAGCGCATCGCCCTGTGCGGCCTGGGCCTCATCGGCGGATCCATCCTCAAGGCCTTGCGCGCCAGCGGCCATGGCGGGACCATCACCGTATTCGACATCGATCGCCCGCTGGCCCAGCGGGTATGCGAGTCAGGCTTTGCCGATGTGGCGGCGCAAAGCCCGGCACATTTCTTCCATGAGCATGACCTGGTGATCCTGTGCCAGCCGGTGGGAGTGGTGCTGGAATATTTGCGGGAGCATCAACGCGACATCGCCCAGGGATGTGCCTTGGGCATCGACGTGGCCAGCGTCAAGGCCCCGGTACTGCAGGCCTTGCAGAACGGAATCGACAGCGCTGCGCTGGCGCGTTTCATTCCCTGCCATCCGATCGCCGGCAAGGCTACCCACGGCTGGGTCTCGGCCGATGCCGAGCTGTTGCGCGAGAAACTGTGCATCCTCACGCCCGATGCCGCCACGCCGGCGGCGGCGCTGGCCAGCATCCAGGCATTCTGGCAGCGCCTGGGTGCCCGCACCAGCATCATGGACGCGACCCGACACGACGCCATCTACGCCAGCCTGAGCCACCTGCCACAAATGCTCAGCTATGCCTACCTGCACAGCCTGGCCCAGCAAGCGCAGGCGCGCCAGTGGCTGGACTATCGCGGCAGCGGCTTTACCGGCTTTACTCGCCTGGGATCTTCCGATCCTGCCCTATGGGCCGACATTGCCGTGCATAATGCGGCACCGCTGCTGGCCGAGATCGATCGCTTCAGCGCCTCGCTGCTCGATCTGCGCGCGGCGCTGGCCGCGGGCGATCGCGAGCGCCTGGCCGAACATTTCTCCACGGCACGGGATTTGCATGCAGCCACGCAGCACGCTGCGGGATCCTGATGCCATCACCTGCAACGCCTTTTGCCCACCGCACGACAACAACGAGGAGCCTTTCGATGACCATCCACTGCGCAATGCGCACGACCCTGTTCGCTTTTTCCGTCACGACGGCCTGCCTGCTCGCCGCACCAGCCGCCCAGGCCGACCAGCTGGCCGAGATGAAGGCGCGCGGCACCCTGGTTTGCGGTACCCTGACCAGCACCGAACCGCTGGGTTACCAGGACCCGCAGACGCGCCAGATCGTCGGTTTCGATGTGGATATCTGCAAGGCCCTGGCGCAGCACATGGGCTTGAAGATGGAACACAAGGGCTTATCCATCGAACAACGCATTCCTGAGCTCAGCGTGGGGCGCGTCGACGTGGTGTCGGCGGCACTGGGTTACACCAAGGAGCGCGCCCAGCAGGTCGCCTTCAGCTCGGCCCACTACCAGGTGCCTATCCGCGTGATGGTCAAGAAGTCGGCCAACCTCGACAGCTTCGCCAAGCTGGCCGGCCTGCGCGTGAGCGCGGTCAAGAGCGCCACCACCGAGATCTATGCGCGCCGTGGCCTGCCCAAGACCGATATCGTGACCTACCAGGACGGCCCCTCGGCCTTCCTGGCCTTCATGCAGGACAAGGTCGATGGCTTCTCCACCTCTGAAACTGCCGGTCTGCGCTACCTGGTCGAATCCAAGGGGCAGGCCACCTATATCAACGAGGCACTGGCCTGGGAACCCACCGCGCTGGGTGTGAAGAAGGACGAGCCGGCCTTGCTGGCGGCGGTCAACAAATCCCTGGAGGACATGGAGAAGGCCGGTGAAATCGATACCATCTGGAACCGCTGGTATGGCCCCACCACCCGCTTCGCCTTTGCCCGCGAAAAGAAACTCACGCCCATCTCGGCCTTCGCCCAGTAAGCTCCACGCCACCAGATCGAGGACCGAGGGGAGCCCATGAAAGACCTGTTGCTGGCCAATCCGGATTACCTGAGCCTGCTGGCACATGGCTTGCTGGTGACGGTGAAATTGTTCGTGACCAGCTGGATCCTGGCCATGTTGCTGGCCTCGCTGCTCACTGCCCTCCGCAGCACCAGCAGCAGGCCGGCGCAGGCCCTGGTGGCCTTGTTCGTCGAGTACCACCGCAATGTGCCGGGCCTGGTACAGATCTTCGTGTGGTACTTCGGCGTGCCGCAGCTGCTGCCGCGCGAGGTGCAGCGCTGGATCAACCATCACGACGGCGAATTCTTCTTCTCCTGTATTGCGCTCACGCTCTACGCGGCGGCCTACATGAGCGAAGACTTGCGCAGCGGGCTGCGTTCGCTGCCGCGCGGCCAGGTGGAGGCGGCCCGTTCGCTGGGTATGTCCTATCGCCAGACGCTGCAGCATATCCTGCTGCCGCAGGCCTTGCGGGCTGCGCTGCCACCGCTGATGAACCAGACCCTGGCGCTGTTCAAGGCCACCAGCCTGGCCATGACGGTGGGCGTGGCCGATGTAATGCACGCGACGCGCCAGATCGAGAACGAAACCTATCGCACCTTCGAAGCCTTCCTGACGGTATCGGTGGTGTATGTGCTGCTGTCTTGGCTCATCATGGGGGCCGGTGCCTATGCCAGCCGCCGTTTCAGCCGCGCGAGGAACTGAGATGCTGGAAATCTTGCATGACTATGGAGTGATCCTGCTGGTCGGGGAGTATCCGCACGGCCCGCTGGGCGGGCTAGCGATGACCCTGGTGCTGGCTGCGGCGGCCCTTGCGCTGTCCTTTCCCCTGGCCGTCCTGGTGGGCATTGGCCGTACCTCGCCCATTGTCCTGGTGGCGCGCCTGGTCGGGCTGTACGCCAATACGGTGCGCGGCCTGCCGCTGCTGTTGCTGGTGTTCTGGTCGTATTTCGCCGTGCCCATGCTGTTTGGCAAGAGCATCAACGCCAGCCTGGTAATGCTGGTGGCGCTGGTGATCTATGAGACGGCCTACCTGGGTGAGATCGTCAAGGCGGGCATCCTGGCCCTGCCGCGCGGCCAGACCGAGGCGGCGCGCACGCTGGGCATGGGCTACTGGACTACCTTGCGCAAGGTGATCCTGCCACAGGCCTTGTTCAACATGATCCCCAGCATGATGAACCAGTTCGTGGTGGTGGTGAAGAATACCTCGCTGGCCTATGTGATCGGGGTGGATGAACTGACCAATGCCGCCTATCAGGTCAACAGCCAGCTGCTGACCAAGCCTTTCGAGGTCTATGCCTTGTTGGCCATGACCTATTTCGTGGTGTGCTTTGCGCTCAGCCGTGCCGTGGCTGCGCTGGAAAAGCGCATTGCCCGCACGCGACGCAGTCGCCCCGCCTGAGGAAACACCATGCTCGAATTCATCGACGTCCATCAGTCGTATGGCAACACGCCCGTGCTCAAGGGCATTTCCGAAACCGTTGCCGCTGGCGAAGTGGTGGTGGTCTGCGGGCCTTCGGGATCGGGCAAGTCGACCCTGATCCGCACGGTCAACCGGCTCGAGGAAATCAACCGCGGCAGCATCCGTGTGGCCGGCCAGGATGTGCATGCGCCTGGGCGCGACATCAATGCCTTGCGCGCCGGCATCGGTTTCGTGTTCCAGCAATTCAACCTGTTTCCCCATCGCTGCGTGCTGGACAACGTCATGATGGCGCCGACCACGGTACGCGGCATGTCTCGCGCCCAGGCGCGCGAACGTGCGCATGCCCTGCTGGAGCGGGTCGGCATGGCGCACAAGGCGCAGGCCTTTCCCACCGAACTCTCCGGTGGCCAGCAACAGCGTGTGGCCATTGCGCGCACCCTGGCCATGGAGCCGCCCCTGATCCTCTTCGACGAGCCCACCAGCGCGCTGGATCCGGAAATGGTCGGCGAGGTGCTGGCCGTGATGAAGGACCTGGCCCGCCAGGGCATGACCATGGTCTGCGTGACCCATGAAATGGGCTTTGCGCGCGAGGTCGCTGACCGTGTCTGGTTCATCGACGCCGGCCAGGTGCTGGAACGCGCCACCCCCGAGGATTTCTTCCATCGTCCGCAGCATCCACGGGCGCAGAAGTTCCTCGCCGATACCCGGCACTGAGCCGCCATCGATCCTGCCTCGCCCAAAGGAGTAGACCATGTCCGACCTGTTTGACAATCCCATGCAATTGATGGGTTTCGAGTTCGTCGAATTCGCCGCCCCCGACCCGACCGTGTTGCACCAGGTGTTCACCATGATGGGGTTCAGCAAGGTCGCCACGCACCGTTCCAAGGCGGTGAGCCTGTATCGCCAGGGTGGCATCAACTTCATCCTCAACGCCGAACCCGGCAGCGCCGCCGGCTACTTCGCCAGCGAGCACGGGCCCAGCGCCTGCGGCATGGCTTTCCGCGTCAGGGATTCGCACCTCGCCTATGCACGCGCCCTGTCGCTGGGCGCGCAACCGCTGGACATGCCCACCGGTCCGATGGAGTTGCGTCTGCCTGCCATCAAGGGTATCGGCGGTGCGCCCCTGTACCTGATCGATCGCTTCGAGGAAGGCAAGTCCATCTACGACATCGATTTCACCTTCATCGACGGTGTGGAGCGCCAGCCCCGGGGCGTCGGACTCAAGGAGATCGACCACCTGACCCACAATGTCTATCGCGGTCGCATGGCCTATTGGGCTGGCTTCTACGAGAAGCTGTTCAACTTCCGCGAGATCCGTTATTTCGACATCAAGGGCGAATACACCGGCCTGACCTCCAAGGCCATGACCGCACCCGATGGCAAGATCCGCATTCCGCTCAACGAAGAATCCTCCAAGGGCGCAGGCCAGATCGAGGAATTCCTGATGCAGTTCAACGGCGAAGGCATCCAGCACATCGCGCTGTCCACTGACAATCTGATCGCGACCCTGGACCAGCTGGCGGCCGCCGGCCTGCCGCTGATGACCGCGCCCCCGGCCACCTACTACCAGATGCTGGAGGGACGCCTGCCTGGCCACGGCGAGCCGGTGGCGGAGCTGCAGTCACGCGGCATCCTGCTCGATGGCAGCAGCGAGGGAGGGCAGCGGCGCCTGTTGTTGCAGATCTTCTCCAAGACCCTGCTGGGTCCGGTGTTCTTCGAGTTCATCCAGCGCAAGGGGGATGACGGATTCGGCGAGGGCAATTTCAAGGCACTGTTCGAATCCATCGAGCGCGACCAGATCCAGCGGGGCGTACTGGCGGCGCAGTAAGCGCACGGCTCATTCGTCGTTCCTGCCGCCGGCAGCAGGGTCGAGCAATACCATGCCCTCGCGCAATCCTGCGCTCACTACCAAGCCGTGTGCCAGGCTCTGGCCCGTCACGACGGCCTGGCGGCGCGGGGTGCCTGAGTCCGGATCGCGCAGCAGGACCCACGGCGACCAGTTGCTCCAGTGTGGCGATGCGCAGCAGTGCCTGACCCTGGCTGACGGCCAGGCCCGTCGATACCTAGCGTCGCCAGGATGGTACGTTGCGGCAGGCTTCCCGCAGCAGGAAGCGGCTGGAAGCGAGATCGGCAGGGGTGAACATGGCAGGCACTAGAAGGGGCCCAGGCGACTGGCGATGAAGTCGCGCAGCAGCGCGGTCATCGTCTTCTGCCGCTCCAGGGCAGGGGCACGATAGGCCGCCTGCTTTTCGCTGCGGGTGGCTGGGCTGGGGGCATCCTGATGCAGTTTGCGCAGTTCCAGGGCCTGGGCGACGTAGTCATGACTGTTCTCCGCGTTGGCATGCAGCAGGTTCTTGAACAGGCCCGATTCGTTGCTGGTCGCGCTCACTGGAGCGGCACTGGATGCCGGCGGCGGCAGGTCGGGGATATCCTGGTGGCGGATCCAGTAGAGCGAGTTCTGGTAGAGCGATTCGGGGTTGTCGGGGTCGACCTTGATGAGGGTATTGGCGCCGCTGGCGTTGACGAGTTTTTCCAGGAAGGCGAAGTTGCAGGCGTGGCCGACGTTGTCTTCGTTGCGCCATCCAGCTCCTCGCGGGTTGAGCATGTAGGCGATGAAACCGTGATCCAGCGGGGAAGACGCGGCGGCGCTGCTGGTGAGTATCCTGGTGGCGATGTCTGAATCCGCTGTTGTCATCCGCCAGTATTCGGGCGTTCCATCGGCAGCCCAGCGTGATCCGGGCAGGACTTCGATATTGTTGCCAGTCGCTTCGAGGAAGCGGAACCCACCCAGATCGAAGGCGAGAGCATCCACCTCGTCAGGGGGCAGCCCTTGTTCCTGAGCATACTGGTAGGCATAGGCCAGGATGGCGCGATCTTGATGGCTAAGGAAATATTGATCGCCTCGGATCATGTTTGTCATCGTCGCGCGTGTCTCCACCTTGGGCTCGTTCTTGCGGTCGTCGACATGGAAGATCCGCGTGAGCATCGTGGTGTAGCCGTCCTGGACATCAGGCCTTCCATACGAGCCCTGCATAGCGTTCTGCGACAGTGTCACCCTGGTAGACGAGCCATCGTCTACGAGGGGCGCAGTACCGGTTGGGTGCCCATCGACGGAAATCTTGCCCGCAAGGTTTGCGTGCGGCACCGTGGTGGCCAAAAATGGAACCTGGTCTATCGCAGTCATGACGGTGTCCTCTTTTTTTTGCAGGCGAAACTCCAATGGCTCGTCGTTTAATCTGGAGAAAAAAGGACATCGAATCGCTTCGTTCTCTTGCCATCCCTTACATCGACTGTAGCGAAAAATTTGCTGTCAAAGCTGACTTTACCTCGGTGACAAATCCTGACCTTGGCCGCCTTCGGAGCCCCTTGCCCCGCTGTTGGTTAGAATCTGTCCCATCTGGTATTTCAATGAAGGAGCGTCGATGCAGACAACACAGTTCCAGTCCGCCGTGGGGATCGCGCATCCCATCGTGCAAGGTCCGATGAATGGCGCTTCGCCACCGGCGCTGGCGGCAGCGGTGAGCAATGCGGGCGGCCTGGGTTCCTGCGCGGCGGCGCTGCTGGCACCGTCGGCCATCCTGGAGACGGCGGCGCATCTGCGCACGCTGACGGACCAGCCCTTCAACATGAACCTGTTCCTGCTGCCGGCGCTGCAGACGCCGCCCGCACTGGAACAGGCGCAGGCCTTGCTGCAGCCGCTGCGCGAGGCGCTGGGCCTGCCGCCGGCACAGACACCGCAACGCTTTTCGGAGAACTGCCGGGACCAGGTCGCGGCCCTGCTGGAGGCGGCGCCTCCGGTGGCCAGCTTTACCTTCGGGCTGCTCGATGCAGAGGTGGTGCGGCAATTCCGCAAGAAGGATATCCAGGTCATCGGCACGGCTACCACCGTGGCCGAGGCGCGCGCCTGGGAGGAGGCCGGCGCCGATTTCATCTGCGCCCTTGGCGCCGAGGCGGGCGGACATCGCGCGACCTTCCTGGGGGATTTCGAGCAATCCTGCATCGGCCTCATGGCGCTGTTGCCGCAGGTGGCCCATGCGGTCAGGGTGCCGGTGATCGCAGCCGGTGGCCTGATGGACGGGCGTGCCATCGCGGCGGCAATGCTGCTGGGCGCGCAGGCGGCGCAGATGGGGACGGCCTTTCTCTGCTGTCCTGAATCGGGTATCGCCTCGGCCTGGCGCGCGGCGCTGGCCGCTGCCCGGGACGACAGCACGCGCCTGACCCGGAGCTTCAGCGGTCGCTGGGCGCGCGGCATCGTCAATGAATTCATGGAGCGCATGCGGCCTTTCGAGCAGGTGTTGCCGGCCTATCCGGTGCAGAACGCGCTGACCACCGAGTTGCGCCAGGCCGCTACCAGGGCGGGACGGTCCGAGTTCATGTCGCTGTGGGCGGGGCAGGGCGTGGCCATGGGGCGGCCCATGCCGGCGGCGCAACTGGTGGATACGCTGGTGGAAGAACTGCGCCTGGCGCGCTGAGCGCCAGGGAGCTGGGGGCCTTGTCGGTATCCGGTTTGCTGATAACGCTACCAACCCCAATGCTAGAATGCGCGCATGTCCGAAAACCGCACCACGTCCCCCGATTCCCTTCCCGATCCCCAGCGCAGCGAGCGCGACGGGGAGGCTGCCGAACCACGTCGTCGCGGCAGTCGCAAGAGTGCCGGTGGCATCACACTGCGTGATGTCGCACAACTGGCCGGGGTGGCGCCGATCACCGCGTCGCGCGCCCTGAATACGCCCTCGGCGGTGTCGCCCAAGGTCTTGCAGAAGGTGCGCGAGGCGGTGCAGAAGACCGGTTACGTGCCCAACCTCCTGGCCGGTGGCCTGGCTTCCAACAAGAGCCGGCTGGTGGCGGTGGTGGTGCCGACCGTGATCGGGCCGGTGTTCCAGGAAATCGTCCATACCCTCACCGAGACCCTGGCCGCCGCCGGCTACCAGGTGATGCTGGGCCAGAGCGGTTATGAGAATTCGCGTGAGGATGCGCTGCTGGAGGCTATCATCGGCCGTCGCCCCGATGGCGTGGTGCTGACCGGCATCATGCGCTCGGCCGAGGCCAGGAAGCGCCTGCTGGCCAGCGGCATCCCGGTGGTCGAGACCTGGGATCTGACACCCACGCCGATCGACATGCTGGTCGGTTTTTCGCACGAGCAGATCGGCCGTGAGGTGGCGCGCTACCTGCATGGTATCGGTCGCCGCCAGGTGGCGGTGGTGGGGGGGCGCGACGAGCGCAGCCAGCGCCGCATGAATGCCTTCGCCCAGCAGGCGCAGGCGCTGGGCATGCATGCTGGCAGCGGACCGGTCCCCCTGCACCATGTGGTGGCGCCAACCACGCTGGGCCAGGGTCGCAATGGCCTGGCCGACCTGTTGCAGCGCCAGCCCGATATCGATGCCATCTTCTGCAGCTCCGATCTGCTGGCGCTGGGCGTGATGATCGAGGCGCAGAGCAGGGGTATCAGCATCCCCGGGCAGTTGGCCGTGGTGGGCTTCGGTGACCTGGAATTCTCGCGCGACCTGCAACCCAAGCTGACCACCGTGCGCATCGATGGCACCGGCATCGGCCAGCGCGCGGCGCGCTTCATCATCGACCGCGCCGCCGGTATCGAGGTGGCCGAGCGCATCGTCGATGTGGGCTTCACCATCATCCATCGCGAAAGCGCTTGAGCTGTTCCTTCTCTTTTGTTGCTCCTGATGCAAGCTGAAAAATCCTGTTGACACCTCAATTTGGTACCGCTACCATTCATTTCATTGAAATTTGGTACCGCTACCAAATTGACTGGTTAGCGATTCCGCTGCTGCCGATGGCGATCATTCCAGTCATTACGATAACCCCGAGACCCGCCATCCCTGGCGTGAAAGAGAGCAGAGCCATGAGTGCCACCGCAGCCTCCGTTGCATCCCCGTCCAATCTGGTCCAGGGCGCGCCCCGCATCACCGACATGCGCGTGGTCCCGGTGGCCGGGCATGACAGCATGCTGCTGAACCTGTCGGGCGCCCACGGTCCCTACTTCACGCGCAACATCGTCATCCTCACCGACAGCGCCGGCAACACCGGCGTGGGCGAGGTGCCGGGTGGCGAGGGCATCCGCCAGACACTGGAGGACGCACGCACGCTGCTGGTGGGCCAGTCCATCGGCAACTACCAGGGCATCCTGAACCGGGCGCGCGCCGCCTTTGCGGATCGCGACGTCGGCGGCCGCGGCTTGCAGACCTTCGACCTGCGCATCGCCATCCACGCCGTCACCGCGCTGGAAGCGGCGCTGCTGGATCTGCTGGGCAAGTTCCTGGAGGTGCCGGTGGCGGCCCTGTTGGGCGAAGGCCAGCAGCGCGACGAGGTGGAGATGCTGGGCTACCTGTTCTATGTGGGCGAGCGCAGCAAGACCGACCTGCCTTACCAGTCGGCCCAGGGGGAGAGCGACGACTGGCTGCGCCTGCGCCACGAGGCGGCGCTGACCCCGGAGGCGGTGGTGCGCCTGGCTGAAGCAGCCTATGCCCGCTATGGTTTCAATGACTTCAAGCTCAAGGGCGGCGTCATGCGCGGCGAGGAAGAAATCGCCGCCGTCACCGCGCTGGCCGAGCGCTTCCCGCAGGCGCGCATCACGCTGGACCCCAATGGGGGCTGGCTGCTCAAGGATGCCATCCGCCTGTGCCGCGACCAGCATGACGTGCTGGCCTATGCCGAAGATCCCTGCGGCGCCGAGGACGGTTATTCGGGCCGCGAGGTGATGGCCGAGTTCCGTCGCGCCACCGGCCTGCAGACCGCGACCAACATGGTGGCCACCGACTGGCGCCAGATGGGTCACGCGATCTCGCTGCAATCGGTCGACATCCCGCTGGCCGATCCGCACTTCTGGACCATGCAGGGTTCGGTGCGGGTGGCACAGATGTGCAACGACTGGGGCCTGACCTGGGGCTCGCACTCCAACAACCACTTCGATATCTCGCTGGCGATGTTCACCCACGTGGCTGCGGCCGCGCCGGGCAAGATCACCGCCATCGATACCCACTGGATCTGGCAGGATGGCCAGCGCCTGACCCGCGAACCGCTGCAGATCGTGGGCGGCAAGGTCAAGGTGCCGGCCAAGCCGGGCCTGGGCGTGGAGCTGGACATGGCGCAGCTTGAGGCAGCGCACCAGACCTACCGCAACATGGGCCTGGGTGCGCGTGACGATGCGGTGGCCATGCAGTACCTGATCCCCGGCTGGAAGTTCGATCACAAGAAGCCCTGCCTGGTACGTTAAGGGGCGCGCGCAGTACTGAAACCTATTGACCACCGTTCGTGCTGAGTGGCGGCACCGCCGCCGCGTCTTCGATACGGCCCAAGGGCCTACTCAGTCCGAACGGAAGGTATGCAAGAAAAAGGAGCCGGCAGATTCCGTCCTCTGCGGCTCAACACAAGAGCGCGGCCTACCCGCCTTTCCGATTGCACGGTTCCCCATCAACCCGTTGTACGAGTCCTGAAGAGGAGACAACTCGTGAATCCTACCCAAGCATCTGCCAAGGCAGACCTGCTGCTCACCTCGGCGGTGAGCAAGATCAAGTGGCGCATCCTGCCGCTATTCGTGGCGATGTTCATCATCAACTACATCGACCGCGTCAACATCGGTTTCGTGCGCAGCCACCTGGCCACCGACCTGGGCATTGGCGCGGCAGCCTTCGGGCTGGGCGCGGGCCTGTTCTTCGTCGGCTATGCCATCTTCGAAGTCCCCTCCAACATGCTGCTGCAGCGCTTCGGCGCGCGCGCCTGGCTGACCCGCATCATGTTCACCTGGGGGCTGGTGGCCGCCTGCATGGCCTTTGTGCATAACGAGACCAGTTTCTATTTCATGCGCTTCCTGCTGGGGGTGACCGAGGCCGGTTTCTTCCCGGGCGTGGTGTACTACTTCACGCAATGGCTGCCCAACCACGAGCGCGGCCGGGCGATGGCGATCTTCCTGTCCGGTTCGGCCATCGCCTCGATCCTGTCGGGGCCGGTGACGGGCGCCTTGCTGTTGATCGACGGCGCGGGCCTGCATGGCTGGCAGTGGATGTTCCTCATCGAAGGCGGGGCATCGATGCTGTTCTGCGTGGTGGTGTGGCGCCTGCTGGACTCCAGCCCGCGTGAGGCCAAGTGGCTCTCGCCGGAGCAACGCGAGGCGCTGGCCAGCGTGATCGCGGCCGAGCAGGAGCAGCGCGCGGCCAGCCGTCCGGCGCATGTGTCGGCGCTGACGCTGTTGCGTGATCCGCAGATCGTGCTGTTCTGCTTTATCTACTTCGCCATCCAGCTGACCATCTATGGCGCCACTTTCTGGCTGCCGACCATCATCAAGAAGATGGGCCATTTCAATGACTTCCAGGTCGGCCTGTTCAATACCATCCCGTGGATCATCGCCATTGCCGCCATGTACATGTTCGCGGTGCTGGCGGCGCGCTTCAAGCGGCAGCAGTTCTGGGTCGCCGCTGCGCTGGTGATCTCGGCGACGGGTATGGCGGTGTCGGCCTCGTCCGGGCCGGTGATCGGGTTTGTCGCGGTGTGCTTCGCCGGCATCGGCTTCAAGGCGGCTTCCTCGCTGTTCTGGCCGATTCCGCAGGCCTACCTGGATGCACGCATTGCGGCAGCGGTGCTGGCGCTGGTCAATTCGCTGGGCAACCTGGGCGGCTTCTTCGCGCCGGCCACCTTCGGCTACCTGGAGCAGAAAACCGGTTCCATCCAGGGCGGGCTGTATGCTCTGTCCGGTGCCTCGCTGCTGGCAGCGGTGCTGGTGTTCCTGGCTCGCACCCGGCCCAGCGTGCAGGATGGCGGCGGCCCGGCCGCTGATGAGGTCAAGGTGGCCAAGCAGCCAGCCTGATCCAGTCGATTTTCTCCGAGGTCTTCCTCGTTTGCGCCCTGTGGGCCCGTTCTGTGACGGGCGCCGGGGCGCTTTTTATTGCTTGGTCTGCGGCGCCGCTTTTGTCCAAGCGCGCCGGCCCGGCCAAACCTATAATGGCAGCCTGCAACCCGCCACCACGGCGGAGCAGAGGCCGCATTCCCTGCGGCAAGACATCAAGGCGGCCTGGCCATGGAAACCCTGTATCACCTGATCGAGCAATATGGTTTGCTCATCGTCTTCGTCAACGTGCTGGTGGAGCAACTGGGGGCGCCGGTGCCGGCCTATCCCACCCTGATCATTACCGGCGCGCTGGCGCAGGGCGGACGCTATTCGCCGGCGCTGCTGCTGTTGCTGGCGGTGTGCGCGGCGCTGGTGGCCGATTACGTGTGGTACCTGGCGGGCCGTCGCTACGGGCGCCAGATCATGTCGCGGCTGTGCCGCATCTCGCTCTCGCCCGACTCCTGCGTGCGCCAGACCGAATCGATCTACCTGCGCTGGGGCGCACGCTCACTGCTGCTGGCCAAGTTCATTCCCGGCTTTGCCTCGATCGCCAGTGCGCTGTCCGGCACCATGGGCACGCGCCGCACCAGCTTCCTGCTGTGGGATGCGGCCGGTAGCGCCTTGTGGGCGGGCCTGGGGATCTTCCTGGGGTCGCTGTTCAGCTCGGCCGTGGATGACTTGCTCAATGTGCTGGCGCAACTGGGGCATTACGGCATGATGATGATCGCCGTTGCACTGGCCGCCTTCATCGCCAACAAGTGGTGGCAGCGTCGGCGCTTTCGCAAGTCGCTGGAGATGGCACGCATCTCGGTGGATGAATTGAATACCCTGCTCGAAGAAGGCAATGCGCCCACCATCATCGATGTGCGCTCGCCGCTGTTGCAGCAGGATGGCCGCATTCCCGGGGCGGTGGCGATCTCCAACCAGGAGATCCAGACCTTCGTCTTCGAGGGCCCCATCGAGGATGAGGTGGTGGTCTATTGCGCCTGTCCCAACGAGGCCTCGGCGGCCATGGTGGCGCGCCAGCTGATGGCACGCGGCTACAAGAAGGTGCGCCCGCTCACCGGCGGCATCGATGCCTGGCGCGCGGCCGGTTATGCGATCGATGTCTGAATCGCCGTGCCCTGGCGGATGGTCTTGGTGACTGGGGTCTTTTCGCAGATCTCGGCCAGGCGACCCAGTTGCTCGGCGCTCAGGGTGTTGCCGAAACTGATCTTGCGGGTGATGGTTTCCAGGCCGCTGTCGTCGCGACCGAAGTGGGCGTCCACGGCAATGCTGCCCAGGTCCCAGCCCTTGCGGTCGGCGTACATGCGCAGCGTCAGCGAGGTGCAGGAGGCCAGCGCGGCCAGCAGCAATTCATAGGGCGCGGGGCCGGTATCCTGGCCGCCGTTGCTCTCGGGCTCATCGGACTTCAGTTGATGGATGCGCGCCTTGATGTCCTGGGCGTAGCCGGCGGCATTGTGCAGGGTGACGTGGGCCATGGGGTCTCCGTTGGGCAGTGGTCGATGTGATCGGTGATGGTGCCGATTGTGTCACAAGGCTCACACCAGCGTGCGCACCGAATTGGAAATCGCGCGGGCGCATTCCAGCACCAGCGGCCCCAGTTTCTTCTCGGCGTCTTCCACGCTCCAGCGGCTGGTCGGCGCCACCACATGGACCGACGCCACCGGCGTGCGCTCGCTGTTGAAGACCGGCGAGGCGATGGTCATGTCCCCCAGGAACAGCTCTTCCCGGTTGCTGGCAAAGCCGCGCTCGCGGCTGGCAGCCAGCAGTTGCATGATGTCGTCCACGTCGGTGCGGGTATGGGGCGTGTGTACCGCGCGTTCGCTGGATTCCAGGATGGCTCGCGCCTCGGCCGGATCGAGCGCGCTCAGGTAGGCGCGGCCCGAGGCCGTGCAATACATGGGGATGCGACTGCCGATGGGCATGTGGATGGGAATGAACTTGCTGGCCACGAAGCGCGCCACGTAGACCATCTCGCCATCGTAGGGCTCGGTCAGGTTGACGGTTTCGCCGGTGATGTTGGCCAGCTCCGAGAGGAAGGGATTGGCCACGTCCACCAGGATATCGGCGGCCAGGTAGTTGTAGCCCACTTCCATCACCTTGGGGGTGAGCTGGTAGCGCCGCGTCTTGGGATGCTTGCAGACATAGCCCAGCATCTCCAGCGTGTGGACCATGCGTTGCGCCGAACTCTTGGTGATGCCGGTGACACTGGCCACGTCGCCCAGGGTCATGGTGCGGCGCTGGGCGCTGAACGCACGCAGCACGGCCAGGCCCTTTTCCAGCGATTGATTGAACAACAGGTCCGAGGCGGTCTCGTCGGGCTCGTTCATGCGCGCTCCTGGAGAGTAGGGGAAGAATGCCCGATTCTAAGGCAATTCCGGCTTTATGTATCGAATATCGATACATAAATATCTATTGACGATACGCATAAACCAAATATACTTGTTTCAACGTGTCATATTGAACTCCGCGCCATGCATCGAGGCCGTACCGGGCTGTCCGATGCGAGGGCGCTTGCGGTATCGCAGCATCCGGTGCCGTCAGGGGCCGCAGCAGTTCAAGCAGGCTCACACAGGTTCACGCAGGTCCATGCATGTCCACGCACCGCCGACGGTTCTTTCGTACCGCCGCGCGGACTTCCAGCCGTCCATCCTGATCGCGCCTGGTCGCGATCTCGCGCCAAAGGGGAGTCGTATGAAGCCGTTCCATTGCCTGTTCAAACACCTGGTGGGCAGCATTGCGCTGGCCACGCTGGCCGCCACGCTCGGTGCCGCACCCGCCATGGCGCAGTCCAGCTACAACGTCGGCGCCACCTCCACGGGCGTGCCCTTCACCTTCCTCGATATCAAGACCAACAAGCTGCAGGGCATGATGGTCGATACCGTCACGGCGGTGGGCAGCAAGGCCGGCTTCTCGGTCAACATCCAGCAGACACCCTTTTCGGCCCTGATCCCCTCGCTGACCGGCAACAAGATCGACATCATCGCCGCGGCCATGTTGAAGACCGAGGCCCGCGCCCAGATCGTCGACTTCAGCGATCCGGTGTATTCCTACGGCGAGGGCTTGTTCGTCAATGCCCAGGATACGAAGAGCTACAAGAACCTCGATGACCTCAAGGGAGAGATCGTCGGCGCCCAGGTCGGCACCGTCTTCGTGGATGCCCTGAACAAGAAGGGGGGCTTCAAGGAAGTGAAGACCTACGATTCGGTGGCCGACATGATGCGCGACGTCGGCCTGGGCCGTATCAAGGCCGGCTTCGGCGATCGTCCCATCGTGGCCTACCAGCTTTCGCAGGGCGCCAATGCCCAGGTGCGCCTGGTCAAGGAATACCAGTCCACCCTGATGGGGGATGTCTGCCTGGTCATCCGCAAGGGCGACCCCAAGCTCATGGAGCGACTCAACAAGGCGATCGCCGAACTCAAGGCTGATGGCACGCTGGCGCGCATCGTGGAGCAGTGGAAGCTGAACTGATCCCGAGGGCAGATTCACCTTCAGCGTCACCTTCATCGTCATAGCACAAGGCGGGCGCCGTTCCATCGGCGTTCGGCCGGCCTGCTGCCATCGTCATCGTCCGCTACCGCCCATGCTCCTGCAAACCGTGTTGGACTTCCTGCCCATCCTCCTCAAGGGAGCGCTGGTCACCGTCGAAGTCACGATCTATGCCTTCCTGCTCAGTTCGGTGATCGGACTGCTGCTGGCCCTGATGAAAGTCTCACGCGTCAAGCCAGTGGCGCTGCTCGGGGCCACCATCGTCAACATCATCCGCGGGCTGCCCATCATCGTGCAGCTGTTCTACATCTACTTCGTGCTGCCGGATATCGGTATCCAGCTCTCGGCCTTCCAGGCCGGCGTGATCGGCCTGGGCATCGCCTATTCGGCCTACCAGGCGGAGAATTTCCGTGCCGGCATCGAGGCCGTGGATGTGGGCCAGATCGAGGCGGCGCAATCGATCGGCATGCGCGGGCCCCTGATCATGCGCCGCGTGATCCTGCCGCAAGCCTTCCGCATCGCCTTGCCGCCCTATGGCAATACGCTGGTGATGATGCTGAAGGATTCCTCGCTGGTCTCCACCATCACGGTGCTGGAGATGACCCGCGCCGGCCAGATGATCGCCTCCAGCACCTTCCAGAACATGACCGTCTATACCACCGTGGCGGTGCTGTACCTGCTGCTGTCGCTGCCGCTGGTGTTCCTGATCCGTCGCCTGGAGATCCGCAACAGCAAGGGGAGGGCACGATGATCGAGGTCAAGCGTATTTCGAAGTGCTTCGGCCAGCATGAAGTGCTCAAGGATGTCTCGCTGTCGGTGGCCGAGGGCGAGGTGGTCTGCCTGATCGGCCCGTCGGGTTCGGGCAAGTCGACGGTGCTGCGGTGTATCAATGGACTGGAGTCCTACGAGCGCGGCGATATCCTGATCGATGGCCAGCGCGTGGAGCGCGATGGCGCGGATATCCACCGCCTGCGCACGCGGGTGGGGATGGTGTTCCAGCGCTTCAACCTGTTCCCGCATCGTACGGTGCTGGAGAACGTGACCGAGGGACCGATCTTCGTCAACCGCGTGCCGCGTGAACAGGCACGGGCGCAGGCCATGGCACTGCTGGACAAGGTGGGGCTGGCAGCGCGCTGCGATGCCTATCCCGCCCAGCTCTCCGGCGGGCAGCAGCAGCGCGTGGCGATTGCCCGCTCGCTGGCCATGCAACCGGAAGCGATCCTCTTCGACGAGCCGACCTCGGCGCTGGACCCCGAACTGGTGGGCGAGGTGCTGGCGGTGATGCGCACGCTGGCCGCCGATGGCATGACCATGATCGTGGTGACGCACGAGATGGGATTTGCCCGCGAGGTGGCCGACCGCGTGTGCTTCCTGCATAGCGGCAGCATCGTCGAGTCCGGTGCGGCGGCGCAGGTGCTGTCCGAACCGCAGCACGCGCGCACGCAGGATTTCCTGCGTCGCGTGATCGGCAAGTGAGAGCGAGGTCTTGCCCATGACACCGCATTCCAACGCCGCTTTCCCGCTGTCACTGTGGGCCGCCACCGGTGGCGAATTGCCCGAGGCGCCGCCCCTGCAGGCCAGCGCGCGCTATGACGTGGCCATCGTCGGCGCCGGCTATACCGGCCTGTCCACCGCCCTGCACCTGGCCGAGGCCGGGGTGTCGGTGTGCGTGCTGGATACGCACGCGCCCGGTTGGGGGGCCTCCGGTCGCAATGGCGGACAGGTCATCCCCGGTCTCAAGTACGATCCCGACCAACTGCGGGTGATGTTCGGCAGCGCGGTCGCCGATCCCCTGATTGCGGCCATTGGGTCGGCCGCCGATACGGTGTTCGACCTGATCGCCCGCCATGGCATCGATTGCGATGCGCAACGCGCCGGCTGGATCCAGCCCACCCACTCGCCCAAGGTGATGCGCGCGCTGGAGGCGCGTGCGCGCCAGTGGATGGCCGAGGGCGCGCCGGCCCAGCTGATGGATGGCGCCGAAGTGGCGCGCCGCCTCGGTACCGGCGCCTATGTGGGGGGATGGAAGGATGCGCGGGCCGGCAGCCTGCATCCCCTGAAATATTGCCGGGGACTGGCGCAAGCGGCGCAGCGGCTGGGCGTGGCCATCCACGGCGGCACGCGGGTGGCACGCCTGGAACGCCGCCAGGGTGGCTGGCGCGTGCACAGTGCGCAGGGAGCGCACATCGATGCCGAGCGCGTGGTGCTCGCCACCAATGGCTACACCGATGCGCTGTGGCCGCATCTGCGGCAATCGGTGATCGCCGCCAACAGCTTCATCGTCGCCACCCGGCCGCTATCGCCGGAGCTGGGGGACAGCATCCTGCCGGGCGGCGAGGTCACGTCCGATTCGCGCCGCCTGTTGCTGTACTACCGGCGCGATGCCCAGGGCCGCTTGCTCATGGGCGGACGCGGGCCCTTCAGTGAACCACGCGGGCCGGAAGACTTCGCCCACCTGGAGCGCTCGGTGGCCTTGCTGTTTCCGCAGCTGGCCGGGGTGGAGTTCGAATACCGCTGGTCGGGGCGGGTCGCCATCACGCGCGACTTCCTGCCGCATGTGCATGAACCTGCGGCCGGCTTGAGCATTGCGCTGGGCTACAACGGCCGCGGCATTGCCATGGCCAGTACCATGGGCCGCTGCCTGGCGCAGCGCCTGACCGGGCAGGCGGGGGCGGTGTTTCCCTTCCCGGTCAGCACCATCCAGCCCATCCCGCTGCATGGCTTGCAGCGCTTCTATATCGCCGCCGGGGTAGCGTGGTACAGCGTGCTGGATCGCTTCTCCTGAGGGCGGCTGCGGATCGTCCAGGCGAAAAAAAACCACGCTTGCGCGTGGTTTTTTCTTGCCGGGAAGGCGACAGCGCAAGATCAAGCGAAGTTCTTGGCCACGAAGTCCCAGTTGATGATGCCCCAGTAGTTCTCGACATACTTGGCGCGTGCGTTGCGGTAGTCGATGTAGTAGGCGTGTTCCCACACGTCGACGGTCAGCAGCGGCTTGCTGTCGGTGGTCAGCGGGGTGCCGGCGCCGGTGGTGTTGACGATGTCCAGGGAACCATCCGCCTTCTTGACCAGCCAGGTCCAGCCGGAACCGAAGTTGGCCAGGCCTTGCTTGGTGAACTCGGCCTTGAAGGCGTCGAAGCCGCCCCACTTGGCGTTGATGGCGTCAGCCAGCGCGCCGCTCGGAGCGCCTTGGCCCTTGGGGGTCAGGCCGTTCCAGTAGAAGGTGTGGTTCCACACCTGGGCGGCGTTGTTGAAGATGCCGCCGGAGGATTTCTTGATGATCTCTTCCAGGGACAGGGTTTCGAATTCGGTACCCGGGATCAGGTTGTTCAGGTTGGTCACATAGGTCTGGTGGTGCTTGCCGTAGTGATATTCCAGGGTTTCCTTGGAAATCGTGGGCGCCAGCGCGTCCAGATCGTAAGGCAGTGCCGGAAGGGTATGTGCCATGATGAATCCTTTCAGTCTTGTTGGTTTGCTACAAAAGGGGAGGGGCTGTTCCGAACCTGTGATTCTAAAGCGGAAGGCAATTCTTTGCACTCGATCAAATGCAGTGCTTGCCATGCCGGCTTTCGCATGCGCCACGGTAATGCGAATTGTTCCGTTTGGCACGCTATCCGGCGCAGGCCGGCGAAATCCGTAGATGCCAGCGGTGGCAAGTCGTTCCAGCTCATCCTGGCATGCATGGCGCGCATGCCAGGGAGACGATGGCCAGGTCCGGGTGATAAAAGCTTATGAGAAAAAAGTCTGCCACACCTGTCAATACCCCCAGGCCCCCCAGGCGATTCCCCGCTCAATCCAGCCGCGGCTGCACACTGGCGATGCCGACCTCGGCGCTGCCCTGGGCCAGGCGGATGGTGATCTCGCTGCGCGCGGCCAGCTCGGCCGGACCGTGCAACACCCGCCCCTGACGATCGCTGACGATGGCGTAACCGCGTTCCAGCGTGCGCTGCGGGTTCAGTAGCTCCAGCTGGGTCTGCAGGCCGGCCAGCGCCTGGCGCTGGCGCAGCTGCAGCGCCGCCTGCGCGCCCTGCAGGCGGCGCGCCAGGTCGCCCAGGTCGCGCCGGGCGTGGGTGGTGTCGGGCAATTGATGGGCCAGGTGGGTGGCCACTTGCTGCAGGCGATGGCGCATGCGCGTCAAGGGCACGCGGGTGGCGTGCGAGAACCGGGTGTGCAGTGCCGCCAGCTTGACGCGCTCGTGGGTGATGGTGGCGCCGGGGTTGACCAGGCGGCGCGCGATCCAGTCTACCGTCTGGGCTTTGTCGGTGAGCGAGCGGCGCAGGGCACGTGTGAGGTCGCCGGCATGGCCGCGCAGCTCGGCCAGCCAGTCCTCGCGGGCAGTCGCCGCCAGCTCGGCAGCGGCCGTGGGGGTGGGCGCGCGCAGGTCGGCGGCGAAGTCGGCGATGGTGAAATCGGTTTCGTGACCCACGCCCGAGATCACCGGCATGCTGGCCTCGGCGATGGCGCGGGCCACCACTTCTTCGTTGAAGGACCACAGGTCTTCGATGCTGCCACCGCCGCGGCAGACCAGCAGCACCTCGCATTCGGCCCGGGCCGAGGCGGTCTGGATGGCCGCGGCGATGCGCTGGGCCGCGCCGTCGCCCTGCACCGGGGTGGGGTAGAGCACCACTTCCACATGCGGGGCACGGCGGCGCAAGGTGGTCAGCACGTCGCGCAGGGCGGCGGCCTGGGGGCTGGTGACGATGCCGATGCGGCGCGGGAAGAGCGGCAGGGCGCGCTTGCGCTCGCGGGCGAACAGGCCTTCGCGCTCCAGTCTTTCCTTCAATTGCAGGAAGGCGGCATAGAGGTCGCCCACGCCCGAGCGGCGGATCGCCTCGACGTTCAACTGGTAGTCGCCGCGCGGTGCATAGAGGGTCACCAGGGTGCGCACCTCGACCTTGTCGCCCTCGCGCGGCATGAAGCCGGCGTACTGGGCGCGGCCCTTGAACATCACGGCACGTACCTGGGCGCCCTCGTCCTTGAGGTTGAAATACCAGTGCCCGGAGGCGGCGCGGGTGAAATTGGAAATCTCGCCCTTGACCCAGATCAACGGGAAATTGCGCTCCAGCATGCGCGCCACGGCCTGGTTCAGGCCGGAGACGGTCAGCATCGGCGGTCCGCCATCGGCGCCGGTGGCGGCGGGCTGGAGCGGACGGGCAGCAGGGAAGGGCGGGAACTTGTCGGCGGGCATGGGGCGTGGCGGGTCCAGGGGCGATACAATGCCGCATTGTATCGCCAAGCCGGCAGTGCTTGCCGAGGCCGGCGCAACAGGCTACATTCTGCACCGCAGAAGAGGACGGCTGTTCAAGTGCCCGCCCTGGCACCCGTCCTGCACCCCGGATCCACATCGCATTTCATTAGGAGTACGTTTTGCTCGCCATCATCCTCGCCGCCGGCTGGCCGATCTGGCCATTGCTGATCGCTTCCATCATCGGCCTGGCGCTGGTCATCGAAAGACTGGTCTACCTGCGCCGCACCCGCATCCTGCCGCCGGATCTGCTGGCCCAGGTGGTGCGGGTGTACCAGAGTGGACGCGTCAACGAGGATGTGATCGACAAGCTGGAACAGAATTCGCCGCTGGGCCAGGTACTGGCCGCCGGCCTGCGCAACGTCGATGCGCCGCGCGAGGTGATGAAGGAAGCCATCGAGGAAGCCGGCCAGGGCGCCGCGCACCGCCTGGAACGCTTCCTGACCACGCTGGGGACGATCGCATCGCTGGCCCCGCTGATGGGCCTGTTCGGTACCGTGGTGGGCATGATCGAGATCTTCGCCTCGCAGGATGCGGCCGGTACCAACCCGGCACAGCTGGCGCACGGCATCTCCATTGCGCTCTACAACACCGGCTTCGGCCTGGCCATCGCCATGCCGGCGCTGGTGTTCTACCGCCACTTCCGCGCGCAGGTCGACGGCTTCGTGGTCGACATGGAGCAGCAGGCCGTGAAGTTCGTGGACATCGTGCACGACGTGCGCCGCTGAGCATCGCCGGAGCCGACCATGAATTTCCGCAAGGGACGCCCCCGCGAAGACCTGGAGATCAACCTGATCCCCTTCATCGATGTGCTGCTGGTGATCGTGATCTTCCTGATGGTGACCACCACCTACAGCAAGTTCACGGCGCTGCAGATCACGCTGCCGACGGCGGATGCCCAGAAGGCGCTGGAGCAGCCCTTCGAGCTCAACATTGCGGTGGACGCCAATGGTCGCTATGCCATCAACAACAAGCGCATCTCGGCGCGCGATGCGCAGGGCCTGTCCGATGAGATGCAGACCGTGGTCAAGGCCGGCGGTGGCAAGGGCGATCCGGTGGTCATCATCAATGCCGATGCGCTGGCGACCCACCAGACCGTGATCAACGTGCTGGAAGCGGCGCGCATGGCCGGCTATCCCAAGGTCACCTTTGCCGCGCAGGCCAGCGGCAAGTAATTTTCATCTTATCCACACCGGCATCAGAACCATCATGGCCCAGGCTGAAATCAGGCCCCCCTCCAGGCCCACCGTCGAAGCCGTCCTCAACCGCGCCTGGCAAGGCCGTGGCCTGCTGGCCTGCGCGCTGTGGCCGCTGTCATTGCTCTTCGGCGCCCTGGCCGGGCTGCGTCGCCTGCTCTTTGCGCTGGGCATCAAGCGCGCCCAGCGCCTGCCGGTGCCGGTGGTCGTGGTAGGCAATGTCTTCGTCGGCGGTACGGGCAAGACGCCGTTCTCGATCTGGCTGATCGAGGCCCTGCGCGCTGCCGGCTATACGCCGGGCGTGGTCTCGCGGGGTTACGGCGGTGGCGCCGGGGCGAGCATGGAGGTCACGGCGGCCTCGATGGCGGCCCAGGTGGGTGACGAGCCGCTGCTGATCGCGCAACGCACCGGCGTGCCGCTGGTGGTGGGGCGCCGTCGCGTGGAGGCCGGCCTGGCCCTGCTGGCGGCGCATCCCGAGGTTGATGTGATCGTCTCCGACGACGGCTTGCAGCACTACGCGCTGGCACGCGACATCGAGATCGTGCTGTCTGACAGCCGTGGCGTGGGCAATGGCTGGCTGTTGCCGGCCGGCCCCCTGCGCGAGCCGGCGTCGCGGCGTCGTGATTTCTCGGTACTCAACGTCGGTAGCGGCGGATCGGCTCCGGCGGGCGTGCATGCCATGCAGTTGCAGGCCGATGAAGCCGTGCAACTGGCGCCGCCGTGCGTGCGCCGTGCGCTGGCGACAATGGGGGAGGGGGGCCTGCGGCTGGCGGCGGTGGCCGGGATCGGCAACCCCGGACGCTTCTTTGCCACGCTGCACGGGGCCGGACTGGTGTTCAGCGCCCATCCCTTGCCCGACCATTACGACTTTGCCAGCAATCCCTTCGCTGGCCTTGCAGCCGATGTCATCCTGATCACGGAAAAGGATGCAGTAAAATGCAGGGCTATCGAGGCCATCCGAAACGACCCGCGTCTCTGGGTCGTGCCTGTAACAGCGCGCATCGATGGCGCGCTGGCTGAACATATAGTGGAGAAACTCCGTGAACGCCCGACTGCTTGATATCCTGGTCTGCCCCATCTGCAAGGGTCCGCTGGACTATGACAAGAAAGCCCAGGAACTGATCTGCAAGGCAGACAAACTGGCCTATCCCATCCGCGATGGCATCCCCATCATGTGGGCCGATGAAGCGCGCGAGCTGCACGCCGATCCGGCGGCACCGGTAGCCTGATTCGTTTGAGCTGATTGTCTTGCCCCTGACCTTCCTGTTGCGCTTCCATCCATGACCTTCACCGTCATCATCCCGGCGCGCCTGGCGTCCACGCGCCTGCCCAACAAGCCCCTGGCCGACCTCGGCGGCAAGCCCATGATCGTGCGCGTGGCCGAGCGCGCAGCGCTCTCGGGCGCGGCACGCATCATCGTGGCCACCGACCACCACGACATCCATGCCGCCTGCCAGCAGCATGGCGTGGAAGTGGCCATGACCCGCGCCGATCATCCCTCGGGCACCGACCGCATCGCCGAAGTGGCAGCCTCGCTGGACCTGGCCGATGATGCCGTGGTGGTCAACGTACAGGGTGACGAACCGCTGATCGATCCCGGCCTGATCGCCGCGACCGCCGCCCACATCAAGGCCGGCGTGCCGATGGCGACCGCCGCCCATGCCATCGGGAGCGCCGCCGACGCCTTCAATCCCAATGTGGTCAAGGTGGTGCTGAACAAGGAAGGCTGCGCGATGTACTTCTCGCGCGCTACCATCCCCTGGCACCGCGACGCCTTCGCGCAGTCGCGCGAGGTGCTGCCCGACGCGCATGGTCCCGACCATGCCAACGATTACGTGCCGCTGCGCCATATCGGCCTGTATGCCTATAGCAACCGCTTCCTGCAGCTCTACCCGACGCTGGCGCCCTCGCCGCTGGAACGCATCGAGGCGCTGGAACAGTTGCGGGTGCTCTGGCATGGCCATGCCATCGCCGTGCATGTGACCTCGCTGCTGCCCGAGGCCGGGGTCGATACCCCGGAGGATCTGTTGCGCGTGCGCAAGCATTTCGAGGCGCCGCCGGACAGTCCCCTGGTCAAGACCATCGCCTCCCTCTGATGGCCTGGTTGCAGTCGGCATGATCCGGCGCAAAGCGTGCGGCTCATGCCTGCTGTAAGTTTTATGTCAATCTTGCACGACACAATCAGGCATTGGAGACTGCTTAAAAATCAGGCGTTTGTCATGGTTCGGTAAGATTTTGTGGTAAGTTTCGTCCCAGAGCTGACGCAAACGGAGCGCAAACAAGCTGCATAACCGTCCAGATGGCGGGCATCCTCTGCCATCACGTCACACAAGAATTCAAGCATTCATATTTCAGAAACCTCAATTTAGGAAACGATATGCGCCTCATCCTTCTAGGAGCGCCTGGTGCCGGTAAAGGTACGCAAGCCACTTTTATCAAGGAAAAATTCAACATTCCGCAAATCTCCACCGGCGACATGCTGCGCGCCGCCGTGGCTGCGGGGACTGAACTGGGCATCGCCGCCAAGAAGGTGATGGATGCAGGCGGACTGGTTTCTGACGACATCATCATCGGCCTGGTCAAGGATCGCCTGCAGCAGGCAGATTGCGCCAACGGCTACCTGTTCGACGGCTTCCCGCGCACCACCCGCCAGGCCGACGCCATGAAGGAAGCCGGCGTGGCCATCGACTACGTGCTGGAAATCGACGTGCCCGACAGCGCCATTGTCGAGCGCATGAGCGGTCGTCGCGTACACCCGGGTTCGGGTCGCACCTACCACGTCAAGTTCAACCCGCCCAAGGTCGAGGGCAAGGACGACGCCACCGGCGAAGCGCTGATCCAGCGCGACGACGACAAGGAAGAAACGGTCCTGAAACGTCTGTCGGTCTACCATGACCAGACCGAAGTCCTGCTGGGCTACTACGGCAAGTGGGCCGAATCGGGCCAGCCGGGTGCGCCGAAGTATCGCAAGATCGCCGGCGTGGGTCCGGTCGAGGAAATCAGGGATCGTGCATTTGCCGCCCTGGCGGAGTAAAGTAAAGCGGACCTCGGTCCGCTTTTTTATTATTCTTTTGAATCGCAGCACAGCGGGCGGATCGGCAGAAAACTAACAAAACAGCAGTGATCGCCGGCGCCACCCGCACGAGGGGGCGCCGGTGGCAGCCCCGGCAGGCACAACAATTCCAATAAAAAGGGCGACGTAACTTGGCAGGCGCAGTATCGGCGGTGGCGCACGGACAGCATGGTCCGGGCGGCGTGGCGGATGTTCGTGATTGTTGATGAGTCGTGATAAAAAAGGAGATAAAGATGGCACTTGCCTTATGGTTCGCCATGGCCTGCGGCGTTGTCGCGGTGATCTATGGACTCGTATCACGGAGCTGGATTCTCAAGCAGGACCCCGGCAACCCCCGCATGCAGGAAATCGCGCTGGCCATCCAGCAGGGCGCGGCGGCCTACCTGGCGCGCCAGTACCGCACCATCGCCATGGTGGGGGTGGTGCTGCTGATCGTGATCGCTCTCATTCCCGGCCTGGGCTGGCTCACGGCCGTCGGTTTCCTGTTGGGCGCAGTGCTGTCGGGGGCCTGCGGCTTCATCGGCATGAATGTCTCGGTGCGCGCCAACGTACGCACCGCCCAGGCCGCCACGCGGGGCATGAACGAGGCGCTGGGCGTGGCTTTCCGGGGCGGGGCCATCACCGGCATGCTGGTGGTGGGGCTGGGCCTGCTGGGGGTGACGCTGTTCTTCTGGGCTTTGTTCGTCTACGGCCAGGGCCGCGCGGCCAGCCTGCATGACGCCATCCAGCCGCTGATCGGCCTGGCCTTCGGCGCATCGCTCATCTCCATCTTCGCGCGCCTGGGCGGGGGCATCTTCACCAAGGGGGCGGACGTCGGCGCCGACCTGGTGGGCAAGGTCGAGGCCGGCATCCCCGAGGACGATCCGCGCAACCCGGCGGTGATCGCCGATAACGTCGGCGACAACGTGGGCGACTGCGCCGGCATGGCGGCCGACCTGTTCGAGACCTATGTGGTCACGCTGGTGGCGACCATGCTGCTGGGCAGCCTCATGTTGAAAGGCATGGAGACCCTGGCGGTGATCTATCCGCTGGCGCTGGGCGGGGTGTCGATCCTGGCCTCCATCGTGGGCTGCTCCATGGTCAAGGCACAGCCGGGCAAGAAGATCATGTCGGCGCTCTACACCGGCTTGTGGTGGTCGGCGGCGCTGTCGCTGGTGGGCTTTGCCGTGGTCACCTGGCTGCTGCTGCCGCCGGAGCTGCGCGTGCCGCTGATGGGGGCGGCGGTGGTCGGCATTGCCCTGACCGGCTTGATGGTCTACATCACCGAGTACTACACCGGCACCGACTTCAAGCCGGTGCGGCACATCGCGCAAGCCTCCACGACCGGCCATGGCACCAACATCATCGCCGGCTTGGGCGTATCGATGAAGTCCACCGCCTATCCGGTGCTGGCGGTGTGCGCGGCGATCCTGCTGTCGTACTGGCTGGCGGGGTTGTACGGCATCGCCATCGCGGCCACGGCCATGCTGTCGATGGCCGGGATCGTGGTCGCGCTCGATGCCTATGGTCCCATCACCGACAATGCCGGCGGCATTGCCGAGATGGCGGGACTGCCGGATTCGGTGCGCGCCATCACCGATCCGCTCGATGCGGTGGGCAATACCACCAAGGCCGTCACCAAGGGCTATGCCATCGGCTCGGCCGGGCTGGCCGCGCTGGTACTCTTTGCCGACTACACCCATGCGCTGGAATCGGTGGGCAAGAGCGCCAGCTTCGACCTCTCCAGTCCGGCGGTGATCATCGGCCTGTTCATCGGCGGCCTCATCCCCTACCTGTTCGGTGCCATGGCCATGGAGGCGGTGGGGCGCGCGGCCGGGGCGGTGGTGGTCGAGGTACGACGCCAGTTCAGCGAGATCAAGGGCATCATGGATGGCAGCGGCCGGCCGGAGTATGACCGCGCGGTCGACATGCTGACCTCGTCGGCCATCCGCGAGATGATCCTGCCCTCGCTGCTGCCGGTGATCGTGCCTATCCTGGTCGGGATGCTGCTGGGACCGTCGGCCCTGGGCGGGCTGCTCATGGGGACCATTGTCACGGGCCTGTTCGTGGCGATCTCGATGACCACCGGCGGTGGCGCCTGGGACAACGCCAAGAAATACATCGAAGACGGCCATCACGGCGGCAAGGGCTCGGATGCGCACAAGGCCGCCGTCACCGGCGACACCGTCGGCGATCCCTACAAGGACACGGCGGGCCCGGCCGTCAATCCGCTGATCAAGATCATCAACATCGTGGCGCTGCTGCTGGTGCCGCTGCTGCCGGCCATGCCCAACTGAGCCTGGCTGCCTCGATGCGTCGCCGCGCTGGCTGTTGCCGGCGCGGCGATGGCTAGGTGGTGCGTGCCGAGGTCAGCACATGCCGCTCAAATAAGCGGCATTTACCCGCCAATTCTCTTGTCCGCCGGTGTGGCGCTGCTGCTAAGCTGGTGCCATGGAGACAACAGAACACAAGACAGGATTGATCCTGACCGGCGGTGGGGCGCGGGCGGCTTACCAGGTGGGCGTGCTCAACGCCATTTCCATGATCCTGCTCGAAGCCGGCTGGCCGGTCCACAGCAATCCCTTTCCCATCGTCTGCGGCACCTCGGCGGGCGCCATCAACGGCACCGCCCTGGCATGTCGTGCCGATGACTTCGGCGAGGCGGTGCGCGAACTCATGGCGGTGTGGAGCAATTTCGAGGTCGAGCAGGTCTACCGGGCCGATTCGCTGGGTGTGCTGCGTACCGGGGCGCGCTGGCTGTCGCTGTTCTCCTTCGGCTGGCTGTTGCGCAAGTGGAAGGCCAACCCGCCGCAGTCGCTGCTGGACAACACCCCGCTGGTGAGCATGCTGCACCGCCTGCTGGACCTGCCGCGCCTGGATGCGGCGCTGGCCGAGGGCCAGTTACATGCGTTGGCCGTGACGGCCTCCTCCTATACCAGTGGCCAGCACATCACCTTCTACCAGTGCGCCGACCAGATCGAACCCTGGCGCCGCACCCAGCGCCTGGCCATCCGCGACCAGATCGGTATCGACCACCTGCTGGCCTCCTCGGCCATTCCCTTCATCTTCCCGGCCATCCCGGTCTATGTCGATGGCCGCTGCGAATACTGCGGCGACGGTTCCATGCGCCAGATCGCGCCGATTTCACCGGCCATCCATCTGGGTGCCACCAAGGTATTGGTGATCGGCGCCGGACGCATCGGCGAGAAAGGGGAGGCGGCCCCGACCAACACGCCGCACTATCCCAGCCTGGCGCAGGTGGCCGGGCATGCCATGTCGGGCATCTTCCTCGATGGCCTGGCCGCCGACATCGAGCGCATCAACCGGGTCAACCAGACCCTCTCGGTGTTGACCGAGGAGCAGCGCAAGTACACGCCGCTGAAGCCCATCCGCACCCTGGTGATTTCGCCCTCCCAGCGCATCGACAGCATCGCCAGCCGCCATGTGGCCAGCCTGCCGCGCCCCATCCGCACCATGCTGGGCGGCATCGGCGCCACCGAGGCACGCGGCTCGGCGCTGGCCTCCTACCTGCTGTTCGAGCGCGGCTTCACGCGCGAACTCATTTCCCTCGGAGAAAGCGATACCTACGCCAAGCGCGCCGAAGTGCTGGCCTTTTTTGAACCGGATACGGCCCAGGTGCTCCAAGGCTCTGCCTGATTTGCTGCTGGTCAAGTCAAACGGGCGTCATGGTTGCCTAGCCGAAAGCAACGCGTTAATCTACGTGGTGCTGTCGCTTTTTATTGACAAAATTGCAATTTCAGGATGCAAATGCGAGCCCGATTCATTTCCTCGATATTCACGAAGTACTGGTTGATCCTGCTGACGGCACTGATGCTGTCGGTGCCAGCCCATGCGCGCGGACCGGAATCAGGTGGCTTGCCCGACGTCAACCTGGACCAGTTGCCGCGCGAAGCGCAGCAGACCATGGCCCTGATCCGTCAGGGCGGGCCTTTCCCGTATGACAAGGATGGCGTGGTGTTCGGCAATTATGAAGGGGTGTTGCCTAGGCAAAAGCGCGGGTATTATCACGAGTTCACAGTCAAGACCCCGCGCGCGCGCAACCGGGGCGCCCGCCGGATCATCAGCGGAGGGGACCCCAGGACGTCCGGCGAATACTATTACACGAGCGACCATTACAAGACGTTCCGCCGGATCCGGGATTGATGATTGCCGGCAGGCCCGAGCAGCTCAGCCGGTTCAATTACGACAGCCACGACAACCACACAGCCCCGCCTATGGATACTGAAGGGAGAATGAGTTTGTTTAAAACGGTGCCGCCCAATATCGTGCAGTCCATCCGCGCCTTCCGCGTGGCCGAGCTGCAGCAGGAGGCCGCTCGTCTGGATCAGCATTTTCTCTATGCCTATTGCGCCGAGGCCGTGACCAAGCAGCAGGTGTTGACGACGATCGCCACCGCCTTCCATTTTCCCCGCCATTTCGGCAAGAACTTCGATGCCCTGGCCGATAGCCTGACCGACCTGACCCACAAGGCGGGCAAGCAGATCGGTTTCGTCGTGGTGCTGGAACAACTGCCCAATACCCAGAAATTCGACAAGGAAGCCCGCGAGACCCTGCTGGACGTGTTCCGTGACGCCGCCGACTACTGGGCGGAAAAGAAGGTACCGTTCCGGGTGTTCTATTCCTTCCAGTAAATTCCGGGTCACGCATTTTAGCCACGCCCGGCGTTGCACATTGTGAAAAACGGCGGCGAGCGGGCCGCCAGCAGGTACAATGCGCACACCATGAGAAGCATTGTCATCCTGATTTCCGGACGGGGCAGCAATATGGAAGCCATCGTCCGTGCCGCACAGGCCGAGCGGTGGCCTGCCAGAATCGCCGCCGTCATCAGCAACCGCCCTGACGCCAGCGGACTGGAGTTTGCCGCCCGGAATGGCATCGCTACCGCAGTCATTTCCAACCGGGACTATCCCACGCGCGACCAGTTCGATGCCGCCCTGCGCGAGCAGATCGACACCTTTGCGCCGGACCTAGTGGTCCTGGCCGGTTTCATGCGGATCCTGACCGCGCCCTTCGTGGGGCATTATCAGGGCCGCATGCTCAATATCCATCCGTCGCTGCTGCCCAGTTTCCCTGGCCTGGCGACGCACCGACAGGCCCTGGCCGCCGGCGTGAAACTGCATGGTGCTACCGTGCACTTCGTCACGCCCGACCTGGACCACGGGCCCATCGTGGCCCAGGCCGCGGTGCCGGTGGATGAAGAGGACAGCGAGGAAACCCTGGCCGAGCGCGTGCTGGAACAGGAACATGTGATCTACCCGCGCGCCGTGCGCTGGTTCATCGACGGCCGGCTGCGGCTGGATGGCACCCGCGTGCGCCTGGCGAGCTGAACCTGCGTATGCGCCCGGACGTGGCGCGCCCCGCACCCACTTATATCTTGAATCTGAAGGACCTAGCATGAGATTGCCTCCCGCGATCATTCCCCATACCGAAGAACTGCTGCGCGAAGTCTTGCGTTTCACCGGCCCGGCCGATGTGACGCTGTCGCGTCACTTCCGCGACAACCCCAGGCTGGGCAGCCGCGAGCGCGGCGTGATCGCCGAGGCGGTCTATGGCCTGTTGCGCAACAAGACGGTACTGACCAACTTCGCCGAATCCGGCAACGGCCCGATGATGCGCCGCATGGCCCTGCTGGGCCTGGCCGATGCCGTTGGCGTGGCGCCCCTGGCGGGTTTGCAGGAAGGCGAGGCCGAATGGCTGGAGCGCGTGGCCCAGATCGACCGCAGCCAGTTGCCGGCGCAGATGCGCAGCAACCTGCCGCCGTGGTTGTGGGAGAAGATGGTCGGCCGCATCGGCGAAGAAGCCACCCTGGAACTGGCCGCCGCCATGAACCGTCCGGCGCCGCTGGACCTGCGCGTGAACGCCCTGAAGGCGGACCGCGACACCGTCATCGCCGAGCTGGCCAAGGCCCCGGTGGCCTGCGAGCCGACCCCGTATTCGCCGCTGGGCCTGCGCGTGCTCAAGAAGCCGGCGCTGCAGAACCTGCCGCTGTTCAAGGAGGGTGCCATCGAAGTGCAGGATGAGGGTAGCCAGTTGCTGGCCCAGATCGTCGGCGCGAAGCGCGGCGAGATGGTGGCCGACTTCTGTGCCGGCGCCGGTGGCAAGACGCTGGCGCTGGGTGCGTTGATGCGCAATACCGGTCGCCTGTATGCCTTCGACGTCTCCGAGAAGCGCCTGGCCAAGCTCAAGCCGCGCCTGGCGCGCAGCGGCCTGTCCAACGTGCATCCGGTGGTGATCGCCCACGAGAACGACGCCAAGGTCAAGCGCCTGGCCGGCAAGCTCGATCGCGTGCTGGTCGATGCCCCTTGCAGCGGCCTGGGCACCCTGCGCCGCAACCCCGACATGAAGTGGCGCCAGAGCGTGGAGACGCTCACCGAGATGCGTGCCAAGCAAAGCGCCATCCTGGCCAGCGCCTCGCGCCTGGTGCGTCCGGGTGGACGTCTGGTGTATGGCACCTGCAGCTTCCTGGAAGAGGAAAACGACGCTGTCGTGGCCGATTTCCTGCAATCGCATCCCGACTTCATCCTGCGCCCCATGAGCGAGGTCCTGGCCGAGCAGAAGATCACGCTGGAGATGGGCGACTACCTCAAGCTGTTGCCGCATCAGCACCAGACCGATGGTTTCTTCGCTGCCGTGCTGGAGCGTCGCGCCGCATGATGAGGCGCCGGGCCGCCTCCTGGTGTCAGGTCGCCTTGCTGGCCGGCCTGCTGGCAGGTGCGGCCCAGGCGCGCGAAGCCCTGCCGGCGCCCCCGGTGATGGCGGCGCAGGGGACGATCCAGTCCGCCTTCGCCCCCTGGGATGACATCGAGGCCCTGATCGTGGGGCAACTGGAGGTCGCCCGGCGGCAGATCCTGGTGCAGGCCTATCTGCTGACCAGTCGCCCGATCACCGATGCCCTGGTGGCCGCCCGCAAGCGCGGCATCGACGTGCGTGTGCTGATGGATAACGGCCAGCTGGACAAGAATGCCGGTGACCGCCTGCGCCAGCTGCGCGGCGCGGGGATTCCGGTGTGGCTGGAGACCGATTATCGCAATGCGCATAACAAGGTGATCATCATCGATGCCCCCCTGGCGTCGGCCACGGTCATCACCGGCAGCTACAACTTCACCTGGTCGGCCCAGCACAAGAACGCCGAGAACATCCTGGTGCTAGGCCGCAACCCGCCGCTGGCGGCGCGTTATGCCGAGAACTGGCAGCGCCACCGGCAAGACGCCACGCCAGCGCCCTGAGCGGCGGCAGCTGATGCCCTGGCAACGATGCCCTTCGCGAATGTGTCGTAAGCTTTTGGAGTACAATGATAATCTATTTATCAGTGTAGATTGACAGGAGCTCGCCATGCGCAAATCCAATGCCGAAGCCGCCGAAACCCGGAAGCGCATCCTCGCTACCGCCTCGGAACTGTTTCTCAACAATGGTATTTCGGCCACGGCCATCGCTGACGTCATGTCGGCCTGTGGCTTGACCCAGGGCGGTTTCTACCGCCATTTCACCTCCAAGGAACATCTGGTCGCCGATGCCAATGCGGTGGCCTTCGACTATATCGGCGCCAATCTGGACGAGCTCACCCGTGGCAAGCCGCCGCGCGAGGCCATTGAGCTGATCGTCTTCCATTACCTGCGCCAGCACCGGAGCGAGGACAGCCGCCTGCTTTGCCCGCTGGCCAACCTGTCCACCGAACTGGGTCATGCCGACCCGCAAGTCAAGGAAGTGATCACGGCCGGCTATTCGCGCTTCGTCAAGATGTTCGCGGCCCACTTGATGCGACTGGATTACCAGGACTTCATGGGCCTGGCCGAATCCATCGTCTCCATCATCGTGGGTGCGGTGTCACTCTCGCGCATGGCCGATGACGAGGCCTTGGTCGATACCATCACCGGCAACGCCGAGCATACCGTCAGGCTGCTGCTGCAAAGCTCCGCTACCCAGGCCGGCCTGATTTCTCCCCGGGCATAAAAAAATCCTGATCAGGCCATGCCTGGTCAGGACAAAAACCGCTCCCCTCCACAGGCAGCGGTACTCCACGGAGTGTCCCCTCAGTTGCTGGCAGCCACGCTGGAGCCGGAGGCCAGCTTGCCTGTTCCATCCTTCCAGCCGCCCCCCAGGGCCTTGTAGAGCGCAATGCGGTTCTGCACCTCGGCCAGGCCCGTGCGGATGGTCTGCTGCTGCGTGGCGAACCAGGCACGCTGGGCGTCGAGGTATTCCAGGTAGCTGGCTTCGCCACTGTCATAACGCAGCCTGGCCAGGTCATGGCGCTGTTGCTCGGCGCGCTCCTGAGCCTGCACCGCACGCAGTTCGGCACCTAGCGTGGCGCGGCCGGCCAGGGCATCGGCCACTTCGCGGAAGGCGCCCTGGATGGTCTTTTCATACTGGGCGATGGCGATGTCGCGATCGGCCTTGGCCACACCAAGATTGGCGTGATTACGGCCACCATCAAAAATGGGCAGGCTGATCGAGGGCAGGATGCTCCAGGCCCGGCTGCCCGATTCGAACAAGCCATTCAACTCGTTGCTGGCCGAACCGAAGCTGCCGGTCAGGCTGATGCGCGGGAAGAACGCCGCCCGGGCCACGCCGATATTGGCGTTGGCTGCGCGCAGCAGGGCTTCCTGCTGCGCGATGTCGGGGCGCGCCGTCAACAGGTCCGAGGGCAGGCCGGCCGGCAACTCGGCCATCACGTTGCCATTCCAGGAAGTGTCGGGGCCGGGCAGCAATGCCGCCGGCACCGGCTGGCCGAGCAGCAGGACCAGCGCGTTTTCGTCCAGGGCGCGCTGGCGCTGCGCCTGCAGCACCGCGATGCGGGCGGCTTCGAGCAGCGAATCGGACTGGCGCAGGTCGTAGTCGGAACTGGCGCCCATGTCGCGCAGGCTGACCTGGCGCTGGTGCGAGGCCGTGCGGCTGTCCAGCGTCTGGCGCGCCAGGGCCAGCAGGCGCTCGTCGGCCACCAGCGCTTCGTAGCTGTAGGCCACTTGTGCGACCACGCTGATCTGCGTGGTCTTGCGGGCCTCGTCGGTGGCGTTGAAGCGTTCCAGGGCGGCGCCGCTGAGGTTGCGCACCCGTCCGAACAGGTCCAGCTCGAAGGCGGTCACGCCCAGGCCGACGTTGTAGGCCGTGGTCAGCCCACCCTTGCCGGCCGGGGCGACGTCGTTGGGGGTTTCCTGGCGGGCGCCGGAGACGCCCAGGTTGAGCGTGGGGAGGCGGTCGGCCGACTGCACCTGGTACAGCGAACGGGCCCGCTCGATGTTCAGCGCCGCCACGCGCAGGTCGCGGTTATGCTCCAGCGCCAGGGTGATGAGCTGCCGCAGCGACGGGTCGCGGAAGAATTCCTGCCAGGGCAGGCTGGCAGCTGGCGTGTTGCCCATCGCTTCGGTCGGGGTGGCCGCCAGGTTCTCGGGCCATTGGGTCTGCACCGGCAGGTCCGGCCGTTCGTAGGTGGGTGCCAGCGAGCAGCCAGCCAGCAGGGTGGCGAGCAGGGACGCTGCGCCCAGGTGTTTGATGACGTTCATGCGAACTCCTTCGAATCGGAATGCTTGACCAGAGGGGCGACAGCCGAGGGCTTGCGCACCTTGAACCACAACGAATACAGCGCCGGCAGGAACAGCAGGGTCAGGACCGTGCCCACACCCACGCCGCCGATGAGGACGTAGGCCAGCGGACCCCAGAAGCTGGAATGGGTCAGCGGGATGAAGGCCAGCATCGCCGCCACGGCGGTCAGGATCACCGGACGCGCACGGCGCACCGTCGATTCGATCACCGCCTCATAGGCCGACAGGCCGGCATCGAGGTCATGGCGAATCTGGTCCACCAGGATCAGCGTGTTGCGCATCAGGATGCCCGCCAGGCCGATCAGGCCGAGGATGGCGTTGAAGCCGAACGCCTGGTGGAACACCAACAGCGTGGGCACGGCACCGACCAAGCCCAGCGGCGCGGTGGCAAACACCATCCACATGGTGGCGAAGGAACGTACCTGCAGCATGATGACGGTCAACATCAGGACGATCATCAGCGGGAACAGCTTGGCCAGCGCCTGATCGGCCTTGGCGCTTTCTTCCACCGAGCCACCGGTGTCGATGTGGTAGCCCGCCGGCAGGCTGGCCTTGAGCTGCTCCAGCTTGGGCAGGATGGCGTGGGTCACATCGGGCGGCTGGCTGCCGTCGCGGATGTCGCCCTGCACGGCGATGTAGGTCTCGCGGTTGTAGCGCTTGAGGACGGCATCTTCCATCCGCGTTTCCAGTCGTGCCACCTGGGCCAGCGGCACGCTGGCGCCGGTGTCGGTGGTCAGCACCAGGTTGCGCAGGTCGGCCAGGTTGCTGCGCTCGGCATGGGGGCTACGGATCAGCACGTCGACGGTGCGCAAGCCCTCCCGTACCTGGGTGGCGGGGATGCCGTTGAGCATGGCCTGCAACTGGTTGGCGGCGTCGCGCGGCGACAGGCCCAGCTGGCGCAGACGTTCCTGGTCCAGGCTCAGATGCACGGTGGGAGCACGGTTGCCCCAGTCCATGTGGACGTCGCGCATGTCGGGGTTGGCCGCCACCACCACGCGGACCTGCTCGGCGATGTCACGCACCTTGTCCAGGTCCGGACCGGCCACGCGGAACACTACCGGGAAGGGCACCGGCGGGCCGAACACGAACTGGCTCACACGCACCCGGGCCTGCGGGAAGCGGCCCTCGGCGATCATCTTGCGGATCTTTTCCTTGAGCACGTCACGTTCGGCGGGGCCGGCGGTGAGCACGATCATCTGGGCGAAGGCGGGGTTGGGCAGCTCCGGATTGACCGAAAGGAAGAAGCGCGGCGTACCCTGGCCGACGTAACTGGAGACGATCTCCGCTTCCGGTTCCTGGCGCAGGTTGGCTTCGATCTGCTTGACCACGGCGTCGGTGGCGGCAAAGGCGCTGCCTGGCGGGAGATTGATTTCCAGCGTCAGTTCCGGGCGTTCGGAGTTGGGGAAGAACTGCTTCTGTACCGACCCCATGCCCACGCCGGCCAGCAGAAACAGGCCTACCGTCACGGCGGCGGTCAGCCACTTGTGGTCCACGCACCAGCGCACCAGATTACGCAAGCGCACGTAGTTGGGCGTGCTGTAGATCTCGTCGTGGCCACCGGCCTTCACAGCGATGTTGGGCAACATCTTCACGCCCATGTAGGGAATGAACAGGACCGCCACCACCCACGACGTGATGAGTGCGAAGGCCACCACCCAGAAGATGTTGCCGGCGTATTCGCCTGCCGTGGAGCGGGCGAAGCCCACCGGCAGGAAGCCGATGATGGTCAAGAGCGTACCCGAGAGCATCGGTGCGGCCGTGGCGGTCCAGGCATAGGTGGCCGCCGCCACGCGGTCCAGACCTTCTTCCATCTTCACCACGATCATTTCGATGGCGATGATGGCATCGTCCACCAGCAGGCCCAGCGACAGGATCAGCGCGCCCAGCGTGATGCGGTCGAACACCCGCCCGGTCATGAGCATGATGACGAACACCGCGCCCAGCGTCAGCGGCACGGCAGCTGCGACCACCACACCGACGCGCCAGCCCAGGGTCGCCAGGCTCACCGCGATCACCACCGCCAGGGCCATGAAGAACTTGACCATGAATTCGTTGATGGCGGCCTTGATGGCCTTGGACTGGTCGGCGATCTGTTCCAGCGTGATACCGGTAGCCAGTTCGCCCTGCAGCTTGTGCTGGAAGCTGCCCAGGTCTTCGCCCAGTTGCAGGCCGTTGTAGCCCTTCTTCATGACCACGCCCAGCACCAGGGCAGACTCGCCCTGGGTGCGGATGACGAAGCTGGCCGGGTCTTCGTAGCCACGGCGCACCTCGGCGATATCGCCCAGCTTGACGGTGCGCTCCGCGCCCACGATGGGAATGGCCTTGACCGCCTCGATGCTGTCGATGGCGCCATCCAGGCGCAGTTGCACGCGCGGACCGCTGGTCTCGACGAAACCGGCCGAGGTCACGTTGTTCTGCTTGCCCAGGGCATCGATGATGGCTTGCGCCTTGATGCCCAGCGTGGCCAGGCGTTGATAGGAGATGTCGACGAAGATGCGTTGCTGTTGCTCGCCCAGGATATTGACCTTCTGTACGCCGGGCACGTGCAGCAGGCGCTGGCGGATCTCCTCGGCTTGCTGCACCAGCTGGCGGTGCGGCAGATTCCGGGCTTCCAGTGAAAAGAGCGAGAAGTAGACGTCCGAGTACTCGTCATTGATGAAGGGCCCATAGACACCGCGCGGCAGGTTGACGGCTTCGTCGCCCAGCTTCTTGCGTACCTGGTAGAACTGCTCCTCTACCGTCTTGGCGTCGGTGTCGTCCTTGAGGTACAGCTTCATGGTCACCAGCCCGGGGCGGGCAGCGGTTTCCACGCGGTCATAGGCTTCCAGTTCCTGCAGGCGCTTCTCCAGCCGGTCGGCGACCTGCTCCTGCATTTCCTGGGCGGTGGCGCCGGGCCAGGAGGCGGCGATGGTCATGACCTTCACCACGAAGCTGGGATCCTCGGCACGGCCCAGGCGGAAGAAGGCGAAGACGCCCGCCACGCTGATGGCGATGATCAGGAACAGCGTGATGGCGCGCTGGCGCACGCCGAAGGCGGAGAGATTGAAGCCGCTCATGATCCGCTCCCCATGCGGGTTTCGGCCAGCAGCTCGACCTTCTGGCCAGCCTTGAGCAGGTGGCCGCCCATGGCTACCACGTGCTGGCCGGCGACCAGCCCTTGCGAGACGCGCGCCAGTTCCTCGCCGATCTGTGCCACCTTGACCGGTTGCAGCCGGAGGGTTCCGCTCTTGTCATCGATCACCCACACACCGGTGCCCTTGCCCTGGTCCACCAGGGCGCTGATGGGCAGGCGTACCCCTTGCGCGGCCGGGGCGGCGACATGGATGGTGACGGTGGCACCCAGCGGGGCGCGCGCGGCGCTGCCGCCCAGGGTGTAGCGCGCCAGGTAGGTGCGGGTCTGCGGATCGGCAACCGCGGCCAGTTCACGTAGGGTGGCCGGGGCGCTCTGGCCGGGATCGCTGAAGAGGGTGGCGGTAGCGTTGCGCCGACCGCTCGCCAGTTCCTGTTCCGGCAGGTAGACCTGCGCTTCGCGCGCGCCATCGCGGGCCAGTGATACCACCGTCTGGCCGGCTGCGACCACCTGGCCGACGTCGCTCGGCACGGCCAGCACGACGCCATCCATGTCGGCCTTGAGTACGGCGTAATCGCGCTGGTTTTCGGTTTCACGGGCACGGGCGGCTTCGGCGCGGGTCTGGGCCACGGCGGCATCGGCGGCGGCCTTGGCCAGTTCATAGGCCTGGTTGGAGGTGGCGCCATGTTCGAGCAGCTTGCGCAGTCGCGCTTCCTCGGCCACGGCCTGCACCTGGCGGGCCTGGGCAGCGTCCACGGCGGCGTGGGCGGCAGCCAGGGCCAGGTCGTAATCCACGGCATCGATGCGCATCAGGGGCTGGCCACGGCGCACGGCCTGGCCCGGATCGACCAGGCGTTCGACGATCTTGCCGGCCACCCGGAAGCCCAGGTTGCTTTCGGTACGGGCATGGACCACCCCGGTAAAGCTGACCTGCTCGGTGGCTGCGGGCTGCACGGTGATCCAGGCGACCTTGGCGACCGGATCCACGGGCGGCGGTGGATGACCGCAGGCGGCCAGGGAGAGCAGGAGCGTGGCGCTGATGACGGTACGCCGGGGCAAGCGGGAGGGCAGGGTGTGCATGGGGACCTCGAGGAAAGGGAGCTGGGCTTGGTTGTTGAATATTAGAGTTCATTTAACCGCTAAAAATAGATTATCAATGAACTCTAAAAATTTCAAGGCATTTCTTTCCGCTTGGCGCGAAAGACACAAGGGGAGGCTGGACGCGATCAGCTGCCTTCTGCGGCGGCGGGCAGCATGGCGTACAGGGTCTTGCGGCAATTGGCCAGGATGGCGGCTTGCGCCTGGGCATTGACGGCCACCCGCGCCAGCATCACGGCGCCGACCATGGCCGTCACCAGGGCTGCGCCCAGTTCGGCGGGGTCGATGGCGCCGGCCTGGCGGGCCAGGCTCTGGTAGAACTGCACCAGCCGTTGATGGCCGGCCATGGCGGCGCCCCGCACCAGCGCGTCGGCGCGCCGCAATTCGCTGCCCAGGTTGGGTAGCGGGCACATGCCGTCGCAGTCCTGGCGGCTCAGCTGATCCAGATACATGTCGATCGCCAGCACCAGTGCCTGCTGCGGTGAGCGACCGGCAACGGCCTGGGCGAAGGCCGCGAACATGTGCTCGTTGGCGGCCTTGCTGGCTTCGACGACAAGTTGTTCCTTGGACCGGAAGTGCCGGTAGAAGCCGCCCTGGGTCAGGCCTGCTGCCTGCATGATGCTGGCGATCCCGGTCTCCGCCAGGCCATCGGCGAGGAACATGCGGGTGGCGGCCGAGAGGATGCGCTTGCGCGACTCTTCGGTGTCCTGCCTGCTCTTTTTCATGGGATGAACTCCTCTCTGCGAAAACTTCTTGCGCAATTTAGAGTTCAATTGTAATCTATTTATAGAGGTTAAATAAACTCTTAATTCGTCCGGCGTGGTCTTCACGGCGCCGATTCATTCCCATGCAAGGAGAAACAACATGTCCCTCAACAAAGTGGTGGTCGTGACCGGCGTCTCGTCGGGTATTGGTCGGGCAACAGCGCAACTGTTCGCTGCACGCGGGCACGTGGTCTATGGCACCGTACGCAAGCTGGCGGGTGCGGCCAGCATTGCCGGCGTGAATCTGATCGAAATGGATGTGCGCGACGCCGATTCGGTGGCGGCAGCGATGCAGGAAGTGATCGAGCGCGAGCAGGTCATCGACATCCTGGTCAACAATGCCGGCATGTCGCTGGTGGGCGCCGTGGAGGAAACCTCGGTGCAAGAAGCGCAGGCGCTCTTCGACGTCAACGTGATGGGCCTGTTGCGCACCAGCCAGGCCGTCTTGCCGTCCATGCACCGTCAGGGCCATGGCCGCATCCTCAACGTCAGTTCGGTGCTGGGCTTCCTGCCGGCTCCTTACATGGGGCTGTATGCGGCCTCCAAGCATGCCGTCGAGGGGCTTTCTGAAAGCCTGGATCACGAGACGCGCCAGTTCGGCGTGCGCGTGGTGCTGGTCGAACCCGCCTACACCCGTACCAGCCTGGATCTCAATGCGCCCAAGACGGCCGGGAGGATCACCGCCTATGAGGCCGAGCGCAATGCCGCCGCCGCAGCCGTGGCGCAGCAGGTGAATGAGGCGCCGCTACCGGAAACAGTGGCCAGGACCATCGTCACGGCTGCCTTGGAGCGCCGTTGGAAGATGCGCTACACCCCGCCGGGCCAGGCCTCGCTGCTGGCCAAGCTGCGCCGATTCATGCCGGCCGGCCCGGTCGATGCCGCCATTCGCAAGGGACTCCGGCTGCCGTGAGATTGCCGGCAAGCCCGTGGGCGCTGCGAAAATAGGTCGCACCACGATAGAGCTGGTCGCAAAATAGGTACAATTGCGGGTTCGCCGACCACAGCGCCGAGCATCCCTACCTCCCGCAGGCAAGAATCCGCCACGGGCGGTACGCCATGCCTGCCCCTGGACGGCGCCGCTCTATTGTTTGCCCCCCTTTGCGGCCATCCATGACCGACCATTTCCTTTCACTGTTTACCGACCCACAACCGCTGGCGCTGCTGCGTCAACTGATTGTCATTGCCTTATGCCTGCTGGGCGGCATCGGCCTCTCGCGCTGGTTGCGCAGCCGCTTTGTGCTGCCCGGTGACCAGGAAGAGCAATCGCTGGTGATGCAGATCGGAGTGAAGAGTTTTGCCCGCGTGCTCTCGCCGCTGCTGACGCTGGGCCTGCTCGCCGGGTCCTACTACGTACTCAGGCGCGGCGGGCATGCGGTGTCGCTGTGGGAAATCATGTTCCCGCTCACGGTAGCGCAGGTGTCGATGCGTTTCGTGTTCTATGTGCTGCGGGGCATCTTCGTCAAGGACGCCACCGTGGGCGCACTCTTGCACCTGTCGGAGAAGGTGATCGCCGTGCTGGTCTGGCTGTGCGTGCTGATGTGGATCATTGGCGTGTGGCCGGATTTCGTCGATTACCTCGATACCACCACGCTGCCGCTGGGACGCCACAAGGTGTCGCTGCTGACCATGCTGCAGGCGGCGGCCTCGGTGCTGGTGACGCTGATCATCGCGCTCTGGATCGGCACAGTGCTGGAAAACCGGCTCATGAAGTTCAGCGGCATGCATTCCTCGCTGCGCACCGTGGTGGCCCGCATGGCGCGGGCCATCCTGATCCTGATTGCCTTCCTGGTCAGCCTCTCGCTGGTGGGCATCGACCTGACCGTGCTGTCGGTGTTCGGCGGCGCGCTGGGCGTAGGTATCGGCCTGGGCCTGCAGAAGATCGCCAGCAGCTATGTCTCGGGCTTCGTGATCCTGCTGGAACGCAGCATGGTGATCGGCGACATGGTTGCTGTGGAGAAATATTTTGGCAAGGTCACCCAGATCAACACCCGCTACACCATCCTGGAAGGCTTGGACGGGATCGAATCGGTCTTGCCCAATGAACTTTTTGTCTCCAATCCGGTACAAAACTATTCATTGACGCATCGCATTGTACGTTTGTCCACGCAGCTTACAATTCTGTACCAGGACGATGTCGATACCGTCTTGTCGATCATGGAACAGGCCGCACTTGAAGTGCAGCGGGTATCGCAACAGACCGCGCCGCAGGCCTTGCTGATCAAGATCGGAGCCGACGGACTGGAGCTGGAACTGGGGTTCTGGATCACCGACCCGGAAAACGGACGCCTGAATGTGTTGTCCGACGTCAACAGGGCGATCTGGAAGGCCTTCAAGGCGCAGGGCATCCAGGTGGCCCACGCCAAGCGGGATATTCGCATCATGGATGAGCGCAGCTTCCGCCAAAGCCATTCCCAGGAAAATCCTGATGTCCCGGGCGCACAGAATTCGCGTACAATACCCGGCAATTAAAAGATATTGAACTCATTTTGACGGAACAAGTTTGTGTTTCGTTGTATGGCCCGATAGTTGTTTTCTATTTGGAGTAGTGATGACCTTAGATGCGATCCTCGACTTTGTTGCCAATGGTTTGCTGCATGCAAGCGGTTGGCAGATTGTCATTTACACCCTGGTGATGACGCACATCACCATCGTGGGCGTGACTCTCTACCTGCATCGTTGCCAGGCGCACCGCGCGCTCGACCTGCACGCGATCCCCAGCCACTTCTTCCGCCTGTGGCTGTGGATGACCACCGGCATGGTGACCAAGGAATGGGCCGCCATCCACCGCAAGCACCACGCCAAGTGCGAGACCGAAGACGATCCGCACAGCCCGCAGACCCGCGGCATCAACAAGGTGATGTGGCAGGGTGCCGAGCTCTACCGCAACGAGTCCAAGAACGCCGAGACCATGGAAAAATTCGGTCACGGTACCCCCGATGACTGGATCGAGCACAACATCTACAGCAAGTACGGCTGGCAGGGTGTGGGCATCATGCTGATCATCGACGTGTTGCTCTTCGGCGCCATCGGCTTGACCATCTGGGCTGTGCAGATGGCATGGATCCCGTTCTGGGCCGCTGGCGTGGTCAATGGCCTGGGTCACTTCTGGGGCTATCGCAACTACGACTGCATCGACGCCTCGACCAACCTGTTCCCGATCGGCATCCTCATCGGTGGCGAGGAAATGCACAACAACCACCACACCTTCGGCACCTCTGCCAAGTTCTCGTCGAAGTGGTATGAATTCGACGTCGGCTGGATGTATATCCGTATCCTGGAAACCTTCGGCCTGGCCAAGGTGAAGAAGGTGGCACCGGTGCCCAAGTTCGACAGCAAGAAGGCCGTGGTCGACTTCGATACCCTGCAGTCCGTCATCGCCAACCGCTACGACGTGACCGCCAAGTATGCCCGTTCCCTCAAGACCGCCTGGAAGGACGAGCTGGATCACCTGATCGAGAAGGCCAAGCTGGAATCGCGCTTCCTGAAGACCTCCAAGAAGCTGCTGCAGCGTGAGCCGGGCCGCCTGGAAGATGGTCAGAAGGCGCAGCTCTCCGAGCTGTTCGCCCATAGCAAGGCATTGCAGACCATGCATGAGATGCGTATCGAGTTGAGCGCCATCTGGGAGCGTTCGCACTCGACCCGCGAGCAACTGCTGCAACAACTGCAAGACTGGTGCACCCGTGCCGAGGCATCTGGCGTGAAGGCCCTGCGTGAGTTCGCCGTGCGCCTGCGCAGCTACGCCTGATCCTGTATCTCCGCTCCCGGATCCGTACCGGGACGTGACAGAAAAATCCCCGCCGAGCGATCTGCGGGGATTTTTCTTTGTGGGCTGCCGATAGAGGGGGGGGCAAATTGGCAGGACAAGCAGGCAATAAAAAACCCGCAGATCGCTCTGCGGGTTTTTTATCGGTCACCGTGGATCAATTACTTGATCTTGGTTTCCTTGTATTCGACGTGCTTACGTGCCTTGGGATCGAACTTCATGATGCTGATCTTTTCGGGCGTAGTACGCTTGTTCTTGGTGGTGGTGTAGAAGTGACCAGTACCTGCGGTCGACTCCAGTTTGATTTTGTCGCGGCCGGATTTCGCCATGATAGATTTCCTTTACTCTGCTAATTAGACTTTTTCGCCACGAGCACGCAGATCGGCCAGGACGGCATCAATGCCGATCTTGTCGATCACACGCAGGCCGGCGTTGGACAAACGCAGCGACACCCAGCGGTTCTCGGATTCGACGAAAATGCGGCGATTCTGCAGGTTGGGCAGGAAGCGACGCTTGGTCTTGTTGTTTGCATGGGAAACGTTGTTGCCGACCATCGGCCCCTTCCCGGTGACTTGGCAGACACGTGCCATGTTAGTACTCCTTAAAAATTTCCGAATTTGGGAAAAACAAGAGTATATGGAAAAAACTCAGGCTTTTCAATGACTTGCGAAAAACAATTGTGTCATCGACGGATTGTTTAATTTAACAATTTGCGAGACAATTGCTTTCCTGAGCATCCGTCCCGGTCGCAAAGCCATGCTGCATAAGGCTTTGCGGGCGATGTGGGGAGCTTGTGGTCAGAGCTTCCCATGGTCGGCGAAGGAGTAGAGCCGTGTCCCGGCGACCACGAAATGGTCCAGCAACTGCACGTCGATCAACTCCAGGGCATCGGCCAGGGCTTCGGTGAGCGTGAGGTCGGCGTCGCTGGGCTCGGGGTCTCCCGACGGGTGGTTGTGGGCCAGGATGACCGAGGCGGCGTTGTGGCGCAGGGTGGCCTTGACCACCTCGCGGGGATAGACGGTGGCATGGTTGAGCGTGCCGCTGAACAGTTCTTCCATGCAGATCAGCTTGTTGCGCACATCCAGGAACAGGATGACGAAGCATTCACGCTCGCGGTAGCGCAGCATCAGTTTCAGGTAGTCGCCGACCTTGTGGGTCGAATTCAGCACCGTACCTTGCTTGAGCTCCTCATGGATGACACGCCGCGATAGTTCCAGTGCCGCCCGCAGCTGCGTGCATTTGGCTGGGCCCAGTCCGCTGCCTAGCGCGAGATCCTTGTGGGCGGCACTGAAAACCCCGTTTAGCGAGCCAAATCGCTGCAGGGTATCGCGCGCCAGTTCCACGGCATTCTTGCCGGGAATCCCCACCCGCAGGAAGATCGCCAGCAGCTCGGCGTCCGACAGCGCTGCCGCGCCATGTTGCATGAGGCGCTCGCGCGGGCGCTGTTCCTTGGGCCAATCGATGATGCTCATGCTTGTCTGATCCTGAAATGAAGAGAGGGAAAGGGGACGTGGTATGACGCCTTGAGGCCGGTCAACGACAGGCCTCAAGGGTAGGCGGCGGGGCTGCGGCTGACGATGCCGGCAGCGGCGCGGCGGGCCAACGTGGCTTACAATAGCGGGTTCTTGTGTACATTCGAGTTCCTTTCATGTCCAGCCCATCCGTACCCGTCGTCACCGACAGCGCCTATCTCACCCTGCATTACCGCCTGGCTTCGCTGGAAGGTGAAGATATCGTCAGCACCTTCAACGAGAATCCTGCCACCCTGCAGTTCGGCCAGGGCCAACTGGCGCCCTTCCTGGAAGCCTGCCTGCTGGGCCTGCCCGAAGGCGCGCACCAGACCTTCGAACTGGCGCCGGCCCAGGCATTCGGCGAACGCAGCGATGAACTGATCCAGCGTATCTCGCTGGCCACGCTGCAAGAGAACTCGGCCATGGACGAGCAATACCGCATCGGTGACCTGGTGGATTTCGCCGCTCCCGGTGGCGGCCGCTTTGCCGGTATCCTGCGCTCGATGGATGATGATGGCGCAGTTTTCGACTTCAACCACCCGCTGGCCGGGCAAACGCTGAAGTTCGAAGTGAAAATCATCGGAATCCTGTAAGCACTTAGTAAATTGGCGATACAGCGCTAGAGAAGCATTGAGAAACAAGGGAAATACCATGACCATGGACAAAGCCGAATCCGAGATCCTGCTGGCCCAGCCGCGCGGTTTCTGCGCCGGTGTGGACCGCGCCATCGAGATCGTCGAGCGCGCGCTGGCGCAGTTCGGCGCGCCCATCTACGTGCGCCACGAGATCGTACACAACGCCTACGTGGTCAATGACCTGCGGGCCAAGGGCGCGGTCTTCATCGAGGAGCTGGCCGACGTGCCGGCGGGCAATACCGTCATCTTCTCGGCCCACGGCGTGTCCAAGGCCATCCAGGCCGAAGCCGCCGAGCGTGGCCTGACGGTGTTCGATGCCACTTGTCCGCTGGTCACCAAGGTGCATATGGAAGTGGCCAAGATGCGCCGCGAAGGTCGCGAGATCATCATGATCGGCCACGCCGGCCACCCGGAAGTCGAGGGGACCATGGGCCAGACCGAGCAAGGCATGCACCTGGTGGAGACGGTCGAAGACGTACAGCGCCTGCAGGTGGCCGATCCGGCCCTGCTGGCCTATGTGTCGCAGACCACCCTGTCGGTGGACGATACGGCCGAGATCATCGCCGCCCTGCGCGAACGCTTCCCGGCCATCGCCGAACCCAAGAAGGGGGATATCTGTTACGCCACCACCAACCGCCAGGAAGCCGTCAAGTTCATGGCGCCGCAGGTGGACGTGGTGATCGTGGTGGGCAGCCCCAACAGTTCCAACTCCAACCGCCTGCGCGAGCTGGCCGAGAAGAAGGGTGTGCCGGCCTTCATGGTCGACAACGCTGACCTGATCGATCCGCAATGGGTCGTCGGTCGCCAGCGCATCGGTGTGACTGCGGGCGCGTCGGCACCGGAGGTGCTGGTGCAGGCTGTCATCGAACGCATTCGCGAGCTGGGCGCGCGCAGCGTGCGGGTCCTCGACGGCATCGAAGAGCATGTCACCTTCCCGCTGCCCAAGGGACTGGGAGCGCGCACGGGCGCGGCCCAGGAGACGACGGCCTGAGGCCGGGGCAGTAGACGCTGGAAGGACCGGAAAAGGCTTGCTGATGCAAGCCTTTTTCAATTTGGCGGCTGCCATTGCAATAAAGCCCGGCAATTCACTGGTCTTACCGCAATTCTTATGTAACAGCGCTCAGTTTTGTGCTGGATTGTGTGTCCGTTCTGCGTATAATTCCGCACCAATATCGACGGGCCACCCAAAAGGTGGCTACGGGCAAGCCCGCTTCAAGCAGGGCGCGCGCCGCCAACGCGGCGTCACGAGACACTGGGAGACACCAACCATGCAAGTCCATCTGCCCGCCGGCATGTGGCGACAGGCTTGTTCCTGTCGCATCCGGCTTTCCTGCACCCTGTGCCTGTGCCGCATCCGCGGCGACAGCGGCTGATTTTCCTCTTTTCTTTCTCCCGGATGTCTTCCGGTCCTGGTGGCATGGCCGTCGCCATTTATGAAGGGCAGCATTGCCATCCCGGTTGGCGGGAACGGTTTTTGCTCATCGCCATGCTTTCGCGTAGCGCCGCACCCTTGTGTTGGGCTTCGTGTTTTTCCTGTTTTCATCTAGATCGAAGAGTTATTCATGGACATTTTCATCCAGCAGATCATCAACGGATTGGTGCTAGGCAGCATGTACGCACTGATCGCCCTGGGTTACACGATGGTGTACGGGGTACTGAACCTGATCAACTTCGCCCACGGCGACATCCTGATGGTGGGTGCGATGGTGGGCCTGTCACTGCTCAAAGTGGTGCAGCACGTGGCACCGGGTCTG
>QFZN01007890.1_pt1 | contig 71913 bp, 56 predicted proteins | sample 1740101 | NCBI WGS metagenome assembly QFZN01 (sample SAMN09210849, study PRJNA391713) | Ciliate metagenome, whole genome shotgun sequencing project. | isolation source: combination of 50 Heterometopus sp. ciliate cells from an enrichment culture... | host: Heterometopus sp. ...
ACATTATAAGGGGCGGGGGGGCGGGCTGGTCTGCGACTTGCCCTGGATCAGCTGCAAGGGATGCCGCTCAGTGCGAGTGACCGCAGGCATGGCCGCCACCGGTCTCGGGCTGGTAATCACGCCCGCTCTCGCGGGTGAAGCCGGCCGCTTCGAGCTTTTGCAGGTAGGTTTCCCACATGGCGGCCTGGTCACGGCCGAGCTGGTAAAGATAATCCCAGGTGTAGATGCCGCTGACATGGCCGTCCGAGAACAGCGGCTTGACGCCGTAGTTGCCGACCGGTTCGATACCGTTGATCTCGACATCGCGCTTGCCGGTCTGCAGCACCTCCTGCCCGGGACCGTGACCACGCACCTCGGCCGAGGGGGAATACACACGCATGAGCTCGAAGGGCAGCGCGTACATCACGCCATCATCGAACTCGACCTCGACCACGCGCGAGAGCTTGCGTACCTTGAAGGACAGCGGAACCGGAGAAGATTGGGCGCTCATGGGCCATCCCTTGTGAAATTCGTGAGACAAACGTAATGCCCAGCTGAGCCTGGTCAGGCCGGGCTGGATTGGCACTCAGGCCGTCAAACCCGCCGCATCAAGCTGCCGGCGGATCGCCTCGCGCAACTGCGGCAGCAGCGCACGACGCGTCGCAATGCTGACCACATCGGCGGCCCGGCGTGGCTCGGCCCAGACCGGGCTGGGGAAATGACGGTCGTCGAGGAACCGCGGGATCACATGCCAATGCACGTGCGGCGTCATGTTGCCCAGCGTGGCCAGGTTGACCTTCTCGGGTTGCATGACCTCGCGCTGCGCGGCTTCCACCGCCCAGACGGCGTTGGCCAGCAGCGTGCGCTCGGCTGGTGCAAGATCGGTCATTTCCTTGACGTGGGCGTTCCAGATCACCCGGCAGAAACCGGGGTAATCGGCTTCATCGACCAGCACCACCCTGAACTGCGGATGGCGCCAGAGCATGTCGCCGCCGTCGCCGGTACACAGTTCGCAGGAAGACACCTGGCTCATCGTGCGCTCCCCTTACACCAGGATGCGTTCGATGCCGCCATTGTTGGCGCGCTCGACGTATTCCGGCATCCAGTTCTCGCCCAGCAGGTGACGCGCCATCTCGACCACGATGTAATCGGCAGTGGTGCCGGCATCCTCGTTGTAGCGCGACAGGCCCTGGAAGCAGGACGGGCAGGAAGTCAGGATCTTGACGTCGCCGGTGAAACCGTCGGCGCGCACCTTGTCGCTGCCCTTCTTCATTTCCTCTTCCTTGCGGAAGCGGACCTGGGTCGAGACATCCGGACGCGAGACGCCGAAGGTACCCGACTCGCCGCAGCAGCGGTCGTTCTTCTCGATCTTCTGCGCGTCCACCGTGGTGATCAGCGAGTTGACGGTCTTCAACGGGTCCTGCAGCTTCATCGGGGTGTGGCAGGGATCGTGGTACATGTAGCGGGTACCGGTCACGCCTTCCAGCTTGACGCCCTTCTCCAGCAGGTATTCGTGGATGTCGATGATGCGGCAGCCAGGGAAGATCTTGTCGAATTGGTAGCCCTGCAACTGGTCGTAGCAGGTACCGCAGGACACCACGACGGTCTTGATGTCGAGGTAGTTCAGCGTATTGGCCATGCGATGGAACAGCACACGGTTGTCGGTGATGATCTTCTCGCCCTTGGCGAAGTCACCGGTACCGCGTTGCGGATAGCCGCAGCACAGGTAGCCCGGCGGCAGCACCGTCTGCACACCCACGTTCCACAGCATCGCCTGGGTGGCCAGGCCGACCTGCGAGAACAGGCGCTCCGAGCCGCAGCCAGGGAAGTAGAACACCGCTTCGGTATCGGCCGTGGTGGTCTTGGGATTGCGGATGATGGGGACGATCTTGTCGTCCTCGATATCCAGCAGCGCGCGCGCGGTCTTCTTGGGCAGGTTGCCCGGCATCTTCTTGTTGATGAAGTGGATCACCTGTTCCTTGATCGGCGCCTTGCCGACCGTGGCTGCAGGTTTCTGGGTCTGCTTCTTGGCAAACTTCTTCAACAGGTCATTGCCCAGGCGCTGCGCCTTGAAGCCCCACTGCGTCATCACCTTGCGGGTGGCGTTGATGGTGGCCGGGTCGGTGGCGTTGAGGAAGAACATGGCCGCGTTGGTACCGGCGTTGAAGGACTTCTTGCCCATCTTGCGCAGCAGGTTGCGCATGTTCATCGAGACATCGCCGAAGTCGATATCGACTGGGCAAGGCGTGACGCACTTGTGGCAGACCGTGCAGTGGTCGGCCACGTCCTCGAACTCTTCCCAATGCTTGATGGAGACGCCGCGACGGGTCTGCTCTTCATAGAGGAAGGCTTCCACCAAGAGCGAGGTCGCCAGGATCTTGTTGCGCGGCGAGTACAGCAGGTTGGCGCGCGGCACGTGGGTCGAGCAGACCGGCTTGCACTTGCCGCAGCGCAGGCAATCCTTGACGCTGCTGGCGATGGCGCCGATATCGCTTTGCTGCATGATCAGCGACTCGTGGCCCATCAGGCCGAAGGACGGCGTATAGGCATTGGACAAATCCGCTTCCATGCCCGGCAGGTTCAAGAGCTTGCCCTTGTTGAAGCGGCCTTCCGGATCCACGCGCTTCTTGTACTCGCGGAATTCGCCGATCTCGTCCTCGGTCAGGAATTCCAGCTTGGTGATGCCGATGCCGTGCTCGCCCGAGATCACGCCATTGAGCGAGCGGGCCAGCTTCATGATGCGTGCCACGGCGACGTGGGCATCCTGCAGCATTTCGTAGTGATCGGAATTGACCGGCAGGTTGGTGTGGACGTTGCCATCACCGGCGTGCATGTGCAGCGCCACGAAGACGCGACCACGCAGCACGCGCTTGTGGATGGCCTGGCATTCTTCCAGGATCAGCTTGAAGGCCGCGCCCGAGAAGATCTGGCGCAGTTGCGCACGCACTTCCTGCTTCCAGGAGATACGCACGGTGCGGTCCTGCACGACGTGGAAGACGGCCGCCTCGGGCTGGTCGAGCAGGCGTTGCTCGAACACCGGCACCAGCTTCTCCAGGCCCAGCGCGGCCAGTTCGCCCTTGGCGTCGCCCAGCGGCTTGTCCAGGTTGGCCAGCAGGTAGGACCAGCGCGCATGCGTTTGCTCCAGCAGGGTTTCGGCCTGATGGACGCGGTCTTCCAGCATTTCGGCGGCGGGGATGTCGTCGCCTTCGGCGTCATCGCTCTTGCCCAGCGGCAGGTTGCCCTTGACGAAGAAGCTGTCCAGTTCGGCCAGCAGTTGCAGCTTGTTCTTGATCGACAGTTCGATGTTGATGCGCTCGATGCCGTCGGTGTATTCGCCCATGCGGTTCAGCGGGATCACCACGTCTTCGTTGATCTTGAAGGCGTTGGTGTGCTTGGCGATGGCGGCCGTGCGCGAACGGTCCAGCCAGAATTTCTTGCGCGCTTCCGGGCTGACGGCGACGAAGCCTTCGCCGACGCGGTTGTTGGCCATGCGGATCACTTCCGAGGCGGCGGCGGCCACGGCATTCTCGTCGTCACCGACGATATCGCCGATCAGCACCATCTTGGGCAGCACGCCACGCTTGGACTTGGTGGCATAGCCGACCGCGCGCAGATAGCGCTCGTCCAGGTGCTCCAGGCCGGCCAGGATGGCACCGCCACGCTTGGTCTCGGCATCCAGGTAATCCTTGATCTCGACGATCGAGGGAATCGCATCGCGCGCCTGGCCGAAGAATTCCAGGCAGACCGTGCGGGTCTGCTTGGGCATCTTGTGCAGGATCCAGCGGGCCGAGGTGATCAGGCCGTCGCAACCTTCCTTCTGCACGCCCGGCAGGCCCGAGAGGAACTTGTCGGTGACGTCCTTGCCCAGGCCTTCCTTGCGGAATTTCTTGCCGGAGATTTCCAGTATCTCGCTCTTGAAGACTTCGGTCTTCTGGCCCTTTTCGCCGGGATGCGACCATTCCAGCTTGAAGCGCGCCACTTCCACGTCGTGGATCTTGCCCAGGTTGTGGTCCAGGCGGGTCACTTCCAGCCAGTCGCCCTGCGGATCGACCATGCGCCAGCTGGCCAGGTTGTCCAGGGCGGTGCCCCACAGCACGGCCTTCTTGCCGCCGGCATTCATGGCGACGTTGCCGCCGATGCAGGAGGCTTCGGCCGAGGTCGGGTCGACGGCGAAGACGAAGCCGGCCTTTTCGGCCGCGTCCGAGACGCGCTTGGTGACCACGCCGGCACCCGAGTAGATGGTGGCGTAGGGCTTGTCCAGGCCGGGCAGGACTTCCATCTCGACCGCGCCCAGCTGTTCCAGCTTTTCGGTATTGATAACGGCCGACAGGGGGGTCAGCGGAATGGCGCCGCCGGTATAGCCGGTGCCGCCGCCGCGCGGGATGATGGTCAAACCCAGTTCGATACAGGCCTTGACCAGGCCGGCCATCTCGTCTTCGCTGTCCGGGGTCAGCACCACGAAGGGGTACTCGACGCGCCAGTCGGTGGCGTCGGTGACGTGCGAGACGCGCGAGAGGCCATCGAACTTGATGTTGTCCTTGGCCGTGTAGCGACCCAGTACCTTGTTGGCGCGGCGGCGCAAATCGTAGGTCTGGCGGAATTCTTCGGCGAAATCGGCGATGGCCTTGCGCGCGGCCTTCAGCAAGGCGCCCACGCTGGCGCTGCGGCGCTGTGCATCGGCGTCGCCAGCCTCGGCCTGGTCGGTGGCCAGGCGGCGCTTGTCCACTTCCGAGAGGCGGTGGTTCAGGGCCTCGATCAGCGCGGCGCGGCGCTTGGGGTTGTCCAGCAGGTCATCCTGCAGGTAGGGGTTGCGGCGTACTACCCAGATATCGCCCAGCACTTCATACAACATGCGCGCCGACCGACCGGTCTGGCGCTTGCTGCGCAGTTCATCGAGCAGGGACCAGGACGCTTCACCCAGCAACCGGATCACGATCTCGCGATCGGAGAAGGACGTGTAGTTGTAGGGAATTTCGCGCAAGCGCGGTGCGGCGCCATGCGGCGCGTCTGTAAGCAAGGCCTGGATCTGAGCGGGGGCGTTCATCTATGTATGGAGGTAAATCTGCTGCCGGATACGCATTTTAGCCTATTGCCAAAACTCGCGATGGAATGCACCCGGTTTTGCCGGCCGGCAAGCTGTGGTTCTGGCCGGTTCGTGACGGTTGAGCGACGTTTGCGCGACGTTTCAGCAGGGATTGCGCCTGATTTGCCTACGATAGCGTCAGGCAATTGAATTTATAAATGAAATCAATTTCATATTATTGATTGGCAAATTCTATAATCCATCCAGACGACAGGGGTGTTCCCCTTCACGACCGAGGAGAATGTTATGTTGCAAGCATTGATGACCGAATTTCTGGAAAATCTAGCCATCACCCTGGCCGACTACGCCCAATGCAAGGCTTGAGGGAGACTGCCATGATCACCGCACTGATGAACAATGACAGCCCGCGCTTCAAGCTCAAACCCCGCCACATTGCAGTCCTGGGCGTCACTGCGGCGTTCCTGCTGATGCGCCTGCTGGAAAGCCTGTACCTTCACTTCAGCGGCTGACCGACCTGGCTCAGGAGAGCCACCCCCCCACCTTGTGCCAAAAGCCGTCCGGCACATTCATGAGCAGCCAGGTCATCAGCACATAACGCACGAACTTGCCGATGGCCATGTAGAGCACCGACGGCCAGAACGGCAGGCGCAGCCAGCCCGCCAGCGTGCAGATGGGGTCGCCGATGCCTGGCAGCCAGCCCAGCAGCATGGTCTTGGCGCCGAAGCGCTCCAGCCAGTGGAACCAGCGCGTGGAGCGCTCCTTGGCGAAGGCCTGCTTGGCGCCATAGCCCATCCAGTAATCGACCACGCCGCCCAGGGTATTGCCCACGGTGGCCACCAGGATCACCGGCCAGAACATGGCCGGATTGGCCTTGATGACGGCAAAGACGGCCGGCTCCGAGCCCAGCGGCAGCAGGGTCGCGGAAATGAAGCTGATCAGGAAGACGGAGGTCAGTCCGACCGTGGGGACGGCCAGGATATTGAGCAGCCAGAGGATGGCGGATTCGATCATGCAGGAAGCGAAATAAGGGCGGGAAAACTGGCCACGGCCAGGCGAAAAATTGCCGCACAGCAAATTCGCCGCGACGACGAAGCTCGCATTCTAGCTGGTGTCAGCTGCGGCGAAATCAAGACGCAGGCGAGAACTGACCGAAAATTCACCTCCCCCTCCCCGCCACCGGCCTTGCCGGTCGACACCCCGCCTCCCTTATAATGATCAGTTCCCCTGGCATTGACCGGCTACCGCCGGCACCCGCCCGGGGCAAACCCTACCGGCTTACCGAGCCGTTTTTCCCTTTACCCTGATTGCGATATGACCGCGCCCAAACACGCTGCTGCTCGCCCTACTTCACTTCATTGATGACAAACATGAGTAACGATTATCTGAAAAAGATCCTGACCGCCCGCGTCTACGACGTCGCCCAAGAAACCCCGCTGGAACTGGCGAACACGCTGTCGCAAAGGATTGATAATCGAATTTACTTCAAGCGCGAGGATATGCAGAGCGTGTTCAGCTTCAAGCTGCGCGGCGCCTACAACAAGATGGTCCACTTGACGCCGGCGCAATTGAAGCGCGGCGTCATCTGCGCCTCGGCCGGCAATCACGCCCAGGGCGTGGCGCTGTCGGCGGCCCGCCTGGGTTGCCGAGCGGTGGTGGTGATGCCCACCACCACGCCCCAGGTCAAGATCGAAGCGGTCAAGGCGCGCGGTGGCGAGGTGGTGCTCTTCGGCGACTCCTTCACCGATGCCTACGAGCACGCACTGACGCTGGAAAAGAAGCACAAGCTGACCTTCGTGCATCCCTTCGACGATCCCTATGTGATCGCCGGCCAGGGCACGGTGGGCATGGAAATCCTGCGCCAGCACCCGGAACCGATCCACGCCATCTTCGTGGCCATCGGCGGTGGCGGGCTGATTGCCGGCGTGGCCTCCTACGTCAAGGCGGTGCGCCCGGACATCAAGATCATCGGCGTGCAGACCACCGATTCCGACGCCATGGCGCGCAGCATCAAGGCTGGCCGCCGCGTGGCGCTGCCGGACGTGGGCCTGTTCTCGGATGGCACCGCCGTCAAGCTGGTCGGTGAGGAAACCTTCCGCATCGCCCGCGAGCTGGTCGACGAGATCATCATCGTCGACACCGATGCGGTCTGTACCGCCATCAAGGATATCTTCCAGGACACGCGCAGCATCGTGGAACCGGCCGGCGCCCTCGCCGTGGCCGGTGCCAAGGCCTACGTGGAACGCGCGCGCGCCAGCAAGAAGCCGATCAAGGGCCAGTCGCTGGTGACCATCGCCTGCGGCGCCAACATGAACTTCGACCGCCTGCGCTTCGTGGCCGAGATGGCCGATGCCGGCGAGGCACGCGAGGCGGTCTTCGCCGTCACCATCCCCGAGGAACGCGGCAGCTTCCGCCGCTTCTGCGAGACCGTCGGCCCGCGCAACGTCACCGAGTTCAACTACCGCATCAGCGATGCCCAGGCGGCGCATGTCTTCGTCGGTATCCAGGTCGCGGCGGCTGACGAAGCCGGCAAGATCGCCCGCAACTTCGAGAAGGCCGGCTTCGGCGTGCTCGACCTGACCCATGATGAACTGGCCAAGGTCCACATCCGTCACCTGGTGGGTGGCAAGAGCGAGCTGGCCAGCGACGAGCTGCTGTATCGCTTCGAGTTCCCGGAACGTCCGGGCGCGCTGATGAAATTCCTCTCCAGCATGAGCCCGGGCTGGAACATCAGCCTGTTCCATTATCGCAACCAGGGCAGCGACGTGGGGCGCATCCTGATCGGCTTGCAGGTGCCGAAGAAGGAGATGAAGGAATTCCGCGCCTTCCTGGCCCAGCTGGGCTATCGTCACTGGGACGAAAGCCGCAACCCGCTGTACAAGCTGTTCCTCGGCTGATATTCGGCTGATATTCGGCTGATATTCGGCCGGCCGCACGCCCATCTGGACTGGCGTGCGGCCTCGGCCTCATCCGCCCTTTGCATCATCGCAGTCCGTAGCACCGCAGGAGAATCCCCATGGACCACACCACCCCGCCCGCCTCCACCGCTGGCCATTCACCGGAAAGCTCGCCCCTGGGCAAGAGCTCCGAGTATCCGACCCATTACGACCCCAGCCTGCTGTTTCCCATCCCGCGCGCGCCCAAGCGTGCCGAGTTGCAGATCAGCGGCACGCTGCCCTTCTTCGGCGCCGATTTCTGGACTGCCTATGAAATCTCCTGGCTGAACCTGCGCGGCAAGCCGCAGATCGCCATCGCGACCTTCATGGTGCCGGCCGATTCGCCCAACATCATCGAGTCGAAGTCGTTCAAGCTCTATCTCAACTCCTTCAACCAGGAGCGCCTGGAAAGCGCCGACCAGCTGGTGGAGAAGTTGCGCACCGACCTGTCGGCTGCCGCCGGCGGTGCCGTGCAAGTCACGCTGACCGAAGCCGCACAGTTCGGCCAGGTGCAATTCGGTGAGCTGGGCGGCCTGTCGCTGGACCGGCTGGACGTGGAGATCGAAGCCAGCGCCCATCCCGATGGCAGCATCCTGCGCGCCAGCCTTGACCAAGCCACGGTCGAGGAAACCCTGGTGTCGCACCTGCTCAAGTCCAACTGCCCGGTGACCAGCCAACCCGACTGGGGCAGCGTACAGATCCACTATGTGGGGGCGCCGATCGACCAGGAGCGGCTGCTGAAATACATCATCGGTTTCCGCGAGCACAACGAATTCCACGAGCAGTGCGTCGAACGCATCTTCACCGATATCCTGCGCTACTGCAGACCGCAGAAGCTGGCCGTCTATGCCCGCTACACCCGCCGTGGTGGCCTGGACATCAATCCCTGGCGCAGCAATTTCTCCAGCGCCAAACCGCCTTCGCAACTGCGCAACGCGCGCCAGTAAGTGCCTGCTGACACCGCCCGGGTGTCAGCAAATTGTTACCAGATCTGACAACCACAGGTGATTGCGCCTCGGTGACCTGGCCTGCATGCTTGCAATTTGGTAACATCTCGCCCCTTTTCATTGTGAGCAAGTGCGGGATATTTTTGCCGCAGCATCTGTCAATCGTCATGACGGTCAAGCTCTTAGGACGCGCTTCGCCCGTCGCAAGTGCTTGACCATGACAACCCCTCGTCGCCACGCCCCGTCCGGCTTCCGGACGCGTGGGGCATTAGCCTGTAGTCCACAACAACTATGACAACCATCACCCAGCCCCGGCGCACCGGCGCCCCTCTCTCTTCTTCATTGCGTCGCCTGGCCCTGGCGGGCGCTGCCACCCTCGCACTGGCACCGGCCGCCCACGCCGACGACGACCAGTACAGCCTGTGGCAGAGCACCAAGGATCACGCCGCCACTATCTGGAACCAGGGCGAGAGCGAGCTCTACCTCTCCGGCGTGGCCCACCACGGCCGCAGCACCTACACTCCCGAGAAGCTCAATGAGCTCAACGAACACGCCTGGGGCCTGGGCTATGGCAAGACCCTGCGCAATGAAAAGGGGGATGACGAGTCCCTGTACGGCTTCGTCATCAAGGATTCGCACCGCCACCCGCAATACATGGCCGGCTACGCCTATGAGTGGGTGTTCCCGATCGCCAAGACCGGGCTGGAAGTGGGCCTGGGCGGCACGGCCATGCTCATGAGCCGCCAGGATTACCTCAACAGCGTACCCTTCCCGGTACCACTGCCACTGGCCTCGATCGGCACCAAGAAGGGCAAGATCATGTTCGCCTATGTGCCGCGCCTGTCGGCCAACAAGAACAATGGCGACGTGCTGCTGATCTTCGGCCGCATCGAGATGTAAGAACGATCACGTCAGAGCGCACTGGGCCTGTCCGTCACGCTACGGACAGGCATACCGAAAAACATCGAGAAATCATCAAAACACATCGCGGAATAGCTTGATTTACAACAAGTTTCCGCGCGTCATCACAGCCAAAGCCGCAAGTTGCGGCAAATCGCGACAGTCAAGCCCAATTCACCTCCTGTTCGACGTTTTCAAAGCGTTGCGGGGCCGGCAAACAGGCCTATAATCCTGCTCAAAGCTTCAGCCTGTAGCAATTCCTTGAGCGTCATGACTAATCTTGCAAAAATCCTGTCTCCAGAAAATGTGGTTCTGGATCTGGAAGTCTCCAGCAAAAAAAGAGCTTTCGAACAAGCCGGCCTGACCTTCGAAAACAATAGCGGCATCGCCCGCTCCACCGTTTCCGAAAACCTGTTCGCACGAGAGCGCCTTGGTTCGACCGGCCTGGGTCATGGCGTCGCCGTGCCCCACGGTCGCATCAAGGGATTGAAAGCGCCGCTGGCGCTGTTCATGCGGCTGGCCGCACCGATCCCGTTCGAATCGCCCGATGGCCAGCCGGTCAAGCTGCTGGTGTTCCTGCTCATTCCCGACCATGTGACGCAGCAGCACCTGGAAATCCTCTCGGAAATCGCCGAGATGTTTTCCGACGATGCCTTCCGCAACGAGCTCACCACCGAAGCCGATGCCGCCGTGGTCCATGCCCGCATCGTGACCTGGCAGACCTCGATGGAAAAGGCCGGCTGAAGCACGCCTCCTGCCGCACCCAACCCGTCAGCAGAACCGGATCTACATGCCCACCTATTCCGCGTTGTCGATACAGCAGCTTTACGAAGAAAACCGTGAATCCCTGCAATTGGGCTGGTTCGCCGGCTTCCCCGGTGGCGAACGTCTCATTTCCGGCGACGCCGTCTCGGCCTCCGACCAGGTCGGCCACCTGAACCTGATCCACCCGGGCCGCATCCAGGTCTTCGGCCACCAGGAAATCGAATACTACGATCGCCTCTCCAACACCTCGCGCGCCTACCAGACCGCCGAGCTGGTGGCGGGCGAACCGCCGGCCTTCATCATCGCCCAGGGCCTGTCGACGCCGCCGCATATCCTGGCCGTGTGCGACGAAAAGAATATCCCGCTGTTCTCCACGCCCTTGCCGGCAGCGCAGGTGATCGATTACCTGCGCGTGTACCTGTCCAAGAAACTGGCCCAGCAGATCACCATGCATGGCGTGTTCATGGACGTGCTGGGCGTGGGCGTGCTCATCACCGGCGAGTCGGGCCTGGGCAAGAGCGAACTGGGCCTGGAACTGATCTCGCGCAGCCACGGCCTGGTGGCCGACGATGCGGTGGAGTTCGCCCGTATCGCGCCCAACATGATCGAGGGCCGCTGTCCATTACTGCTGCAGAACCTGCTGGAAGTGCGCGGCCTGGGCCTCTTGGACATCAAGGCCATCTTCGGCGAGACCGCCGTGCGTCGCAAGATGCGCCTGAAGCTGATCGTGCACCTGGTCCGCCGCAGCACCCTGGAAGAAAACTACGAACGCCTGCCGCTGGACGCCCAATACGAGGAAGTGCTGGGCCTGCCGATCCGCAAGGTGGTCATCCCCGTGGCGGCCGGCCGCAACATCGCGGTGCTGCTCGAAGCCGCGGTGCGTAACACCATCCTGCAACTGCGCGGCATCGATACCCTCAAGGAATTCATCGAGCGCCAGCGCCGGGCGATGAACGGCGAATAAAGCCACGACCGGCCCTGGCGGGGAGGTCCTCACCCATCGCCACTGCATGCGTTATCATTGACGGCATGCACATCATCCTCATCACCGGCATCTCCGGTTCCGGCAAATCGGTGGCACTGCATGTGCTCGAGGACGCCGGCTATTTCTGCGTCGACAACCTGCCCCCCTCCCTGCTGTGCGACCTGGTGCAGACCCGCATCCAGGAAGGCGCCAGCAGGCTGGCCGTGGCCACCGATGCGCGCAGCGCCGATTCGCTGGCCACCCTGCGCACCGATATCGAGCGCCTGCGCGCCGATGGCCATGACGTCAAGGTATTCTTCCTGACGGCCTCCGATGAAACCCTGATCACGCGCTTCTCGGAAACCCGCCGCAGCCACCCGCTGTCGCATCGGATCCTGCATGGCAGCAACCTGCCCGATCGCCTGAGCCTGGTGGAATGCATCGCACTGGAAAAGGACATGCTGGCCGACCTGCAGGAAAGCGCGCTGGTCATGGATACCTCCCAGCTCAGCGCCAACAAGCTGCGTCGCTGGATCAAGGACCTGGTGGACCTGGAAGGCTCGCCGCTGACCCTGCTCATCGAATCCTTCGCCTTCAAGCATGGCCTGCCGCTGGATGCCGACCTGGTCTTCGACGTGCGCATGCTGCCCAATCCGCACTACGACACCAACCTGAGACCCCTGACCGGGCGCGACCAGCCGGTCATCGAGTTCCTGGCCAGCTATCCTGAAGTAGCCGAGATGTACAACGACATCCGTGGCTTCGTGGAGAAGTGGCTGCCATCCTTCAAGTACGACAACCGCAGCTACCTGACCGTGGCCATCGGCTGTACCGGCGGCCAGCACCGCTCGGTCTACCTGGCCGAACAACTGGCACGCCATTTCAGCATCAGCGAACAGGTGGTGTGCCGCCACCGCCAGCTAGATCGCCGCCAGCAGGTCGTCGCTGCGCAAGACCCCAAGCAGTAGTTTCTTGACCGGCGCCGGCAGCGGCGCATCGCCCAGCTTGCGGGCGGGATACCATACCAGCCCCCGTTCGGCGATACGCTGGGTACGGCTTTGCAGGGCGACCTGGAAAGGCGCCACATGCAGCTTGAAATGCGTGAAGACATGCGAGAACGGCTGCAGCTTGCGGCAGCCCTCGAGTTCGCCATAGGGCGCTACCAGCGTGCGCAAGGCCTGGTCGAACCCGGCCGCATCGCCGGCGGCGATCTCCGGCAGCGACAACAGGCCGCCCCAGATACCGCTGTCGGGGCGCTGCTCCAGCAACACATCCTCGCCATGGGTGATCACCAGCATCACCGTCTCCCGCTCCGGCACGGCCTTCCTGGGCTTGCTCACCGGCAGCTCGGCCACCCGGTCCTCGGCCAGCGCCACACAGCGCGCCGCCAGCGGACACCGTTCGCAGGACGGCTTGCCGCGCACGCACAGGGTGGCACCCAGGTCCATCAGGCCTTGTGTATAGGATTCGATATCCTGCTCCGGCAACAGGGCCACGGCGCGCAGCCATAGCTTGTCCTCGACGGGCTTGGCGCCGGGATAGCCATCGACCCCGAACACCCGCGCAAATACCCGCTTGACGTTGCCATCCAGGATGGCGGCGCGGCGCCCATAGGAGAAAGCCGCGATGGCCGCCGCCGTGGACCGGCCGATGCCGGGCAGGTCGGCCAGCAGTGCGGGATCATCGGGGAAGCGTCCACCATGCTCGGCCACCACCCGCTGCGCGCACTTGTGCAGGTTGCGTGCGCGGGTGTAGTAGCCCAGTCCGCTCCACAAGGCCATCACATCCTCGGAAGGCGCCGCCGCCAGTGCGAACACATCCGGACAGCGCTCCAGGAAACGCTGGTAGTAAGGAATCACCGCCGCCACCTGGGTCTGCTGCAACATGATCTCGGAGAGCCAGACGCGATAGGCATCGCGCGTGTTCTGCCAGGGCAGCTTGTGGCGGCCATGCTGTTTCTGCCAGGCGATCACCTCGGCTGAAAAGGAGGGATCGGCATAGTCCTCACCCTGCACTGCCGCCCGCTGGCGGCCTGCCTGTTCGACGATGCCCTTCATTTCTGGCAGCTCACACAATAGAAAGTGGACCGCTGGCCCTGCTTGATCTGGCGGATGGGCGTGGCGCAGATGCGGCAAGGTTCGCCGGTGCGGTTGTAGACGAAATAACTCTGCTGGAAGTAACCCGACTGGCCGTTGACGGCGATGAAGTCGCGCAAGGTGCTGCCGCCCTGCTCGATGGCGGCGGCCAGCGTTTGGCGAATGGCCTCGGCCAGTCGTTCATAGCGCGGCAGGCTGATCTTGCCGGCGGCCGTCCGCGGATTGATGCGAGCCTTGAACAGGCTTTCGGACGCATAGATGTTGCCCACGCCAACGACGATGTCGCCGGCCAGCAGCACCTGCTTGATCGGCGCCGAACGGCCGCGCGTCTGCCTGAACAGCTCGCGGGCGGTGAATTTTTCTTCCAGCGGTTCCAGTCCCAGGCTGCGCAGCAGCAGGTGCTCTTCGACGGCCCCATCGGCCAGGTCATGCCAGAGGATGGCGCCGAAGCGGCGCGGATCGGTCATGCGCATCACCTGGCCGCCCACCAGCAGGTCGAAGTGATCATGCTTTTGCGGGACGATGCCCGGCGGCAGGATGCGCAGGTGTCCGGACATGCCCAGGTGAACGATCAGCGTGCCATGGTCGAAATGGATCAGCAGGTACTTGCCGCGACGTCCAGTGCTGCGCACCACGCGGCCGGCCAGCAAGGCATCCAGGCCGGCCGGGAAAGGCCAGCGCAGGCCGGTATGGCGCATGACCACGCCGCTGACGGTCTGCCCCTCCAGGTAGGGGGCGACACCGCGACGGGTGACTTCGACTTCTGGTAATTCTGGCATCTGGCTGCAACTAGGGAAGGTGTAGGCGACGGCGCCCGGGAAGGCCCATATGATAATGCAGTTGTCGAAAACAAGACCGGAAGCAAACAGCACAGCACCATCGCAGCACGCACACAAAGATGGATTACACTGCACTGTCAGCCCAGCCACGAGTGTTGCGCGTAAAATCGTCATTTCCCGAATCGTCAGGATGAAATCTTGAAAAAAACCATCGCCCTCCTTACCAGTTCCCTGCTGCTGAGCGCCTGCGCAAGTTTCCAGCAGTCCGGCGACAAGGCGAACGCCCAGGCGGCACCGGAGCAGAAGAGCGCGTCCGCCAAGGCGGCGAACAATCGCAAGAAATCGCCCAAGGCCAAGGTCCAGCCGCAGGAAGATGCGCTGCCGGCCGTCGAGCTGAACGAAGATATCCTTTACAAAGTGCTGACAGCGGAGATCGCCTTCCAGCGCGGCCAGTGGCAATCGGCCTACGTGACCATCCTGTCGGCCGCCCAGCAGACACGTGACCCGCGCCTGGCCAAGCGTGCCGCCGAGATGGCGGTGATCGCACGCCAGCCCAGCGAAGCGCTGGTGGCGGTGCGCCTGTGGACCGAACTGGCGCCGCATTCGGATGAAGCCCTGCAGAACTACCTGGGCTTGATCATGCTCTCGGACAGCGTCGACGAGATCGAGCCGTTGCTGACCCAGCGCCTGGCCGACGCCGCACCGCAGGCACGCGGCCCGATGATCCTGCAGATCCAGCGTCTGCTGGTGCGCGCCAAGGACAAGCAGGCCAGTTTTGCCATCCTGCAGAAGCTCACCCAGCCTTATGGCGACCTGATGGAAACGCACCTGGCACTGGCCCAGGGCGCCTTCAGCGTGGGCGACAGCGACTACGCCCAGCGCGAAGCCCGCGCCGCGCTCAAGATCAAGCCCGACTCCGAGCTGGCGGTACTGACCGCGGCCCAGGTGGCCTCCGACAACAAGGATGCCACCAAGCTGGTCTCGGACTTCCTGCGCAAGTACCCGGATTCACGCGAGGTGCGCATCGCCTATGCGCGCAGCCTGGTGGAGCAGAAGAACTACAAGGATGCCCGCACCCAGTTCGAAGCCCTGCTCAAGGAAGATGGTGATGACGCCACCACCCTCTTCGCGCTGGGTGTGCTGTCGGCCCAGACCAACCAGCTGAAGGATGCGGAGAACTACCTGCAACGCTACCTGAAGGTATTGGCGGCCCAACCCGAGGATGACCGCGATCCCAGCCAGGCGCTCCTGCTGCTCTCGCGCATCGCCGAGGAACGCAAGGATATGGATGCGGCCCTGCGCTATCTCGACCAGGCCGAACCGGGCACCGACGGCTACGTCAATGTCCAGGTCCGCCGCGCCCAGCTGCTGGCCCGCAAGTCCGACATCGATGGCGCCCGCAAGGCGCTGGAAGACGCCCAGTCCGAATCGAGCAACGACGGCGAGCAATTGCAGCTGATCCAGGCCGAATCGATGCTGCTGCGCGACGCCAATCGCCAGCAGGAAGCCGCCGATGTGCTCAAGGCTGCCCTGGAACGCTTCCCCAACAACACCGACCTGCTGTACGACTATGCGATGGTGCTGGACAAGCTGGGCAAGTACGACCAGATGGAAAGCTCGCTGCGCCGGGTGATGAAGCTGGCGCCCGGCAACCAGCAGGCCTACAACGCGCTGGGTTACTCGCTGGCCGATCGCAACGTGCGCCTGCCCGAAGCGCTGGAGCTGATCCAGAAGGCCGCCGACATGGCCCCCGATGACGCCTTCATCGCCGACAGCCTGGGCTGGGTGCAATTCCGCATGGGTCAGGTGGAGCGGGCCGAAACGCAGCTGCGCCGCGCCTACACCTTGCGCGACGACGTCGAGATCGGCGTCCACCTGGGCGAAGTGCTGTGGACCCGGGGCAAGCAGGATGAAGCGCGCGCGGTATGGCGCGAAGTCAGCCAGAAGGATCCCGCGAACGAACTCCTGAAAAGCACGCTGACGCGGCTCAACGTGAAGCTATGAGCCGTTTCCGCCTTGGTGCCGGCATGCTGGCCGTCAGCCTGGCCAGCCTGCTGACCGGTTGCGCCAGCCTGTCGCAACCGGACAGCGTCCCGGCCACGGCCAGCGCGCCGGCCTACCAGTCCAGCATCGAAATCGATGGCCGTATCTCGGTGCAATACCAGGAGGGTGAGCGTCCACAGTCGCTGCATGGCAGCTTCATCTGGCGCCAGACTCCGCAGGAGCTGAACCTGGAGATGTTCTCGCCACTGGGCCAGACGGTGGCGACCATCAACGTCAAGCCGGGCATCGCCACGCTGGTGCAGTCGGGCCGCGCCCCGCAGGTGGCCGCCGATGTGGATGAGCTGGCCGCGCAATCGCTGGGCTGGCCGTTGCCGGTCTCGGGCATGCGCCAGTGGCTGCAAGGCAGCGGCACCGATGCTGCCGGCCAGCCCTTCCGTGCCCGCCCCGGCCAGGCCGACGCCGGCTACACCACCAGCGATGGCTGGCGCGTGGTCTATGCCAACTGGGAGAGCGACGCCACCAGCGGCCAGAGCCGCCCCAAGCGCATCGACATGAGCCGCAGCACCGCACAGGCCGGCCAGGTCTCCATCCGCGTGGCCATCGACGGCTGGAAGCAGCCCTGAGCCCCCCCCCTATCCGAACCCGCAAGACGCATGACCACCGCCCTCACCGCCTGCCCGGCCCCCGCCAAGCTCAACCTGTTCCTGCATGTAACGGGCCGGCGGCCGGACGGCTACCATCTGCTGCAATCGGCCTTCCAGCTGATCGATCGCTGCGACACGCTGGATTTCGCGCTGCGCGATGATGGCCAGATCCGGCGTACCAACGAGGTGGCGGGCGTACCGGCCGAATCCGACCTGGTCATCCGTGCGGCCCGCCTGCTGCGCGAGGCGAGCGGCAACGAACAGCTCGGCGCCGACATCACCGTCCACAAGATCCTGCCCATGGGCGGTGGGGTCGGAGGGGGCTCTTCCGATGCCGCCACCACGCTAATGGTCTTGAATCATTTGTGGAATTGCGGATACAATCGCGGCCAGCTCATGGAAATGGGCCTGAAGCTGGGTGCCGATGTGCCCTTCTTCCTGTTTGGTCGCAATGCCTTCGCTGAGGGTGTTGGTGAGGATCTGTCGGTGCTGGTGACCGCGGATTGCTGGTTCGTGGTGATAGAACCAGGCGTATCGGTTCCAACTTCAATAATTTTTTCATCAAAGTTGTTGACAAGGGATACCGAAGCCGTCAGAATAACGGACTTTCCTGATGCGACGAAACAAATCGCTTCCAGCTTCGGGAAAAACGATCTGGAAATGGTGGCAACAGCGCATTTTCCTGAAGTCGCAGCAGCCGTCGAATGGCTGGGCAAGTTCGGAGATGCCAGGATGACCGGATCTGGCGCCTGTGTGTTTTGTGCATTCGAACACGAACATCAGGCTGACGAAGTGCTCAAGCAGTTGCCTTCGCGCTGGATCGGCTGGAAAGCCAAAGCGATGCAGGAACATCCGCTCGCCCATTTATTGCAGTCGTAAGAGAATTAGCTTAGCCGAAGACGCCGCGCCTGACAGAGAGCGCGCTGACGCGGTAAGCAGCAAGTTGCGTAGGGGAATCGCCAAGCTGGTTAAGGCACCGGATTTTGATTCCGGCATTCCAAGGTTCGAATCCTTGTTCCCCTGCCATTTAATTCGGACAGGCCGTTTTTTCAGGCCCGGGTCCAGTCAAAAAAATAAGCCGTCAATGTGAGACCATCAAGTCAAGCATTGTCGGCTTTTCGACTTTTTAACGATTGCATTCAGGGATACCCACATGGCACTTGAGAACCTGATGGTTTTTACGGGCAACGCCAACCCCGAACTGGCGCGCGGCGTCGCTGAGAAACTCGGTATCCCTCTGGGCAAGGCCAACGTTTCCAAGTTCTCCGACGGCGAAGTCATGGTCGAGATCAATGAAAACGTTCGCGGCAAGGATGTCTTCGTGCTGCAGTCCACCTGCGCGCCGACCAATGACAACCTGATGGAAATCATGATCATGGTCGATGCCTTGAAGCGCGCATCGGCCGGTCGCATCACCGCCGCCATCCCCTACTTCGGCTATGCCCGCCAGGATCGTCGCCCGCGTTCGGCGCGTGTTGCCATCTCGGCCAAGGTCGTGGCCAACATGCTGCAGGAAGCCGGCGTCGAGCGCGTCCTGATCATGGATCTGCACGCAGACCAGATCCAGGGCTTCTTCGACATCCCGGTGGACAACATCTACGCCTCGCCCATCCTGCTGGGCGACCTGGTCAACAAGAACTACGACGACCTGCTGGTGGTCTCGCCCGACGTCGGTGGTGTGGTGCGCGCCCGCGCGCTGGCCAAGCGCCTGAACTGCGACCTGGCCATCATCGACAAGCGTCGTCCGAAGGCCAACGTCTCCGAAGTGATGAACATCATCGGTGAAGTCGAAGGCCGCAACTGCGTGATCATGGATGACATGGTCGACACCGCCGGCACCCTGACCAAGGCGGCCGAAGTGTTGAAGGAACGTGGCGCCAAGAAGGTCGTGGCCTACTGTACCCACCCGGTGCTGTCGGGTCCGGCCATCGACCGTATCGCCAATTCGCCCCTGGATGAACTGGTGGTGACCGATACCATCCCGCTGTCGCCCGCTGCACGCGGTTGCCCCAAGGTTCGCCAACTGACCTGCGCGGACCTGCTGGCCGAGACCTTCAAGCGCATCACGAAGGGCGACTCGGTGATGTCGCTGTTCGCCGAGTAAGACAAGTATTCGCCTCGTTGCAGGTTTCCTGCAGCGAGGTTTTTCATATTCCCTGGTCGCGGGGGATATTTACCACGCGGGACAACCGTCGATTGAATGATTCAACGACGAGCCCCGCCAACATTGGAGCTTCAACATGAAAGTCATCGCATTTGCGCGTAATGAACAGGGCACCGGAGCGAGCCGCCGCCTGCGTCGCGCTGGCCAAACCCCGGGTATCGTCTACGGTGGCACCGCTGCCCCGCTGAACATCGCTGTTGACCACAACGCGCTGTACCACGCCCTGAAGAAGGAAACCTTCCACTCGTCCATCCTGGACCTGGAAATCGAAGGCAAGGTCGAGCAAGTTCTGCTGCGTGACTTCCAAGTCCACGCGTTCAAGCAACTGGTCCTGCACGTTGACTTCCAGCGCGTGGACGCTTCCCAGAAGCTGCACACCAAGGTGCCCCTGCACTTCGTGAACGCTGACGTGTCCCCGGCCGTCAAGCTGCACGCCGGCATCATCAGCCACGTGGCTGCTGAACTGGACGTGACCTGCCTGCCGAAGAACCTGCCCGAGTTCATCGAAGTCGACCTGTCCAAGCTGGACGTCGGTCAATCGATCCACCTGGCTGACCTGAAGCTGCCCAACGGCGTCACCGCCGTGACCCAGGAAAACGTGACCATCGCCACCGCCGCTGTGCCGGCTGGCCAAGTGTCCGCTGAAGGCGCTGCCGCAGGCGCAGAAGAAGCCAAGTAATCCGGTTTCTTTCTGCTACGAAAAAACCCGCCTGGTGGCGGGTTTTTTTTCGTCCATCAGGACCGCTCCGATCAGCCCTTTACTTTCAACCAGGACTCACGCTGGCGCACCACCGCCACCGGCTTGCCCACGGCCTTGAGGCTGACCTGCGGCGCCGTATCGGACTTGAGCTTGACGCTGAACTCCATCAGCTCGTCACGACGGAAGGCGTGGATGCGTACCGTGTCATTGATACGATAACGTGCCAGCAGGTCCTCAGGACCGGCGGCCGGCACACGCAAACCATCCAGCGCCACCAGCTTGTCACCCGCCGACAGGCCGGCCTGCATCGCTGGGCCGCCCTCGTAGACGGTGGCCAGCTTGGCATCCGCGCCCTCCTTGGTGATGCGCGCCCCCAGCCAGGGGCGGGCATCCTTGGGCAGCTCGGCCTCATAGGTCACACCATAGGCCGGCAGCAATGCCTCCAGCGGCACATCCTCGGTGCCACGGATATGGCGATCGTAGAAACCCTTGAGATCGGCATCGCTCCACTGCTCCATCAGCGCCAGGATCTCCTCCTCGCCAACACCACGCCCGAGGCCTTCGTAGAAGTCGCGGCCATAGCGCGCCCACAATCCGCGCATCACGTCATCCAGCGAACGGCGGCCTCGGGTCTGCTGGCGGATACTGAGGTCCAGTCCCAGCGCCACCAGCGAACCCTTGGTGTAGTAACTGACGATAGCATTGGCGGCGTTCTCGTCCTGGCGGTAATACTTGACCCAGGCATCGAAGCTGGATTCGGCCACGCTCTGCTTCTTGCGACCACTGCCGCGCAGCACGCCGGTGACGGTCTTGGCCACCAGCTTGAGATAGTTGTCGGTATCGATGACCCCGGTACGCACCAGGAACAGATCATCGTAGTAGCTGGTGAAACCCTCGAAGAGCCACAGCAGCGAGGTGTAGTTTTCCTGGCGCAGGTCATAGGGGGCGAATACCGCTGGCTTGATGCGCTTGACGTTCCAGGTATGGAAATATTCGTGGCTGCACAGGCCCAGGTAGGTGCGATAACCATCGGTCTGCTCGGGCCGGCCCTTGACCGGCAGGTCGGCGCGCGAGCAGATCAGCGCGGTCGAGGCGCGGTGCTCCAGGCCACCATAGCCATCGCCCACGGCCAGGGTCATGAAGACGTAGCGCTCCATCGGCGCGCGCTTGCTGCGCGGCTCGAAGAAGGCGATCTGCGCTTCGCAGATCTTCTTGAGGTCGTCGCACAGGCGCGCCATGTCCAGGTTGGGCACGCGGCCGGTGATGACCACGTCATGCGGCACGCCATGGGCCTGGAAGCTGGCCAGCGCGAACTCGCCCAGCTCCACCGGATGATCGATCAGCTCGTCGTAGTTCTGCGCCACATAAGTACCGAAGCCATAGCGCTTGGCCTTGAGTTCGGCCAGGGCCGTGGCCACGCGCCAGCGCTTGAATGTCTCGCCCTCCGGACGACGGATCTCCACCACCTGCTGGCCCTGCTCGAAACCGTGCGCGGCCAGGAACACGCTGGTGCCATTGAAGAAGCCATGGGTCGCGTCCAGGTGTGCGGTACGCACCGACAGGTCCCAGGCATAGACCTGGTAATGCAGGGTAAGCGCGCCCTTGCAGGGAGCGGCTTGCCAGGTGTGCTTGTCCAGCTTCCTGACCTGTACCTTGCGGCCGGCCGATTCACCACGCAATTGCACGATGTTCTTGCCGAACTCGCGGATCATGTAGCTGCCCGGGATCCAGGACGGCAGCGAGAACACCTGGCCCTCCGGGGCCGGCGAATCCACGGTGACGCTGACGTCATAGACGTGGGAGGCAGGATCGAGGGAGGTGATGCTGTAGCGGATCGGGGTGGCCATTGCAGTGTGGAGATGATGCCGGCAGGCGGCGATGGCTCATTTTACACGTGGCCAAAATAAAAAAACCGGACCGACTTGCGTCGGCCCGGGTCCAGGGTCAAATGATACTAACCGTTAAAACTTTTTAAATCATATAAATCGTTTGATGGAATTCCATCAGACAGGATCAACGCGGCAGCAGCGAGGCGCCCATCAGGAACTCGTCCACGGCGCGGGCGCACTGGCGACCTTCACGGATCGCCCACACCACCAGCGACTGGCCGCGACGCATGTCGCCTGCCGCAAAGACCTTGTCCACCGAGGTCTTGTAGCAGCCTTCGCCATCGGTGGTGGCCTTGGCGTTGCCGCGGGCATCCTTCTCGACACCGAACGCCTCCAGCACCTGGGCCACCGGCGAGACGAAGCCCATGGCCAGCAGCACCAGATCGGCCTTGATCTCGAATTCCGAATCAGGGACTTCGACCATCTTGCCGTCCTTGAACTCGACGCGTGCGGCGATCAGCTTCTCGACCTTGCCGCCCTTGCCTTCCAGGCGCTTGGTGGTCACCGCGAAATCGCGCTCGCAACCTTCTTCATGCGAGGACGAGGTGCGCAGCTTGATCGGCCAGTACGGCCAGACCAGCGGCTTGTTCTCGGACTCGGGCGGTTGCGGCATCAGTTCGAACTGGGTCACGGCAGTGGCACCATGACGGTTGGAGGTACCCACGCAGTCCGAGCCCGTATCGCCGCCACCGATGACGACCACGTTCTTGCCGGTAGCCATGATCTGGTTCTTCAGCTTGTCGCCGGCGTTGACCTTGTTCTGCAGCGGCAGGAAGTCCATGGCGAAATGCACGCCCTTCAGTTCGCGACCCGGTACCGGCAGGTCACGCGGCGCCTCGGCGCCACCGGCGATGACGACGGCGTCGAATTCCTTCTTCAGTTCCTCCGGCGAGATGGTTTCCTTGGCCCCGTTGTTGACGGTCTCGGGGAAATCCTTGCCCACGAAGACGCTGGTACGGAAGCTCACGCCTTCGGCCTTCATCTGTTCCACGCGCAGGTCGATGTGCGACTTTTCCATCTTGAAGTCGGGGATGCCGTAACGCAGCAGGCCACCCACGCGATCGCTCTTCTCGAACACGGTCACGTCGTGACCGGCGCGCGCCAGCTGCTGGGCGGCGGCCATGCCGGCAGGACCGGAACCGACCACGGCGACCTTCTTGCCGGTCTTGATGGCAGCCGGTTGCGGCACCACCCAGCCGTTTTCCCAGCCCTTGTCGATGATGAAATGCTCGATCGACTTGATGCCCACGGCGTCGCTGTTGATGCCCAGGGTGCAGGCGGCTTCGCAGGGTGCCGGGCAGATGCGGCCGGTGAACTCGGGGAAGTTGTTGGTCTGGTGCAGGGTGTCCAGGGCTTCCTTGTAGTTGCCGCGATAGACCAGGTCATTCCAGTCGGGAATGATGTTGTTGACCGGGCAGCCGTTGTTGCAGAAGGGGATGCCGCAGTCCATGCAACGCGCGCCCTGGATCTTGGCGTCGGCGTCACTCAGGTGCAGGACGAACTCCTTGTAGTGCTTGGTGCGCGCTGCAGGCGCTTCGCTGGCCTCTTTGAGGCGCTGGTATTCCATGAAACCGGTTGCTTTTCCCATTTTCCTCTCACATTCTCGCTAAGGATGCGGCGGGCGGCGCTCTTCATTTCTGGCGCCACGCCCGCCGGCGTGCTTGATTGACTCGAAAGTTACGCTGGCTGATGACGATCAGGCAGCGACCTTCTCCTTCTTCGATTGGGCTGCAGTGGCCAGCTCGGCCAGCGCGCGCTTGTACTCCGTCGGGAACACCTTGACGAACTTGGCACGCGATGCCGCCCAGTTATCCAGCAGGTAGCGCGCACGCGTGCTGCCGGTGTACTTGAAGTGGCGCTCAATCAAGCCGCGCAGGATGGCTTCGTCGGTCTGGCGCTCGCCACCGCGCGACAGGCTGTGCCAGATGTCGCGGTTGACGGTCTGTTCCTGTTCGGTATCCGACAAGACCTTTTCCAGGCTCACCATGGCGGTGTTGCACTTGCCGGCGAAATCACCTTCCGGGTCATACACGTAGGCGATGCCGCCCGACATGCCGGCTGCGAAGTTGCGGCCGGTATTGCCCAGCACCACCACGGTACCGCCGGTCATGTATTCGCAACCGTGGTCACCGGTGCCTTCCACCACGGCAGTGGCGCCGGAGTTACGCACAGCGAAGCGCTCGCCGGCCACGCCGTTGATGAAGGCTTCGCCATTGATGGCACCGTACAGCACGGTGTTGCCGGAGATCATGTTGTCCACGGCACGGCCACGGAACTCGGTGTTGGGACGCACGATGATGCGACCACCCGAGAGCCCCTTGCCGACGTAGTCGTTGCCTTCGCCGACCAGGTCCAGGGTCACGCCCTTGGCCAGGAAGGCGCCGGCCGACTGGCCTGCGGTGCCTTGCAGCTGGATGTGGATGGTGTCGTCCGGCAGCCCTTCGTCGCCGTAACGCTTGGCGACTTCACCCGAGAGCATCGCGCCGACGGTACGGTTCAGGTTCTTGATCGGGGAGATGAAGGAAACCTTCTCGCCCTTGTCCAGTGCGATCTTGGCTTGCGCGATCAGCTTGTGGTCCAGTGCCTTGTCCAGGCCGTGATCCTGGAAGTCGGTGTGATACACCGGCAGCTTCGATTCCGGCTGATGGAAGATGCGGCTGAAGTCCAGGCCACGGGCCTTCCAGTGGGCAATCGCCTTGGAACGGTCCAGCAGGTCGGCGCGGCCGATCAGCTCGTCGAACTTGCGGATGCCCAGCTGGGCCATGATCTGGCGCGCTTCTTCGGCGATGAAGAAGAAGAAGTTGACCACGTGCTCCGGCTTGCCGGAGAACTTGGCGCGCAGCACCGGATCTTGCGTGGCCACGCCCACCGGGCAGGTGTTCAGGTGGCACTTGCGCATCATGATGCAGCCCTCGACCACCAGCGGTGCGGTGGCGAAGCCGAACTCGTCGGCACCCAGCATGGCGCCGATGACGACGTCGCGACCGGTCTTCATCTGGCCGTCGGCCTGCACGCGGATGCGGTTGCGCAGGCCGTTCAGGACCAGGGTCTGTTGCGTTTCGGCCAGGCCCAGCTCCCACGGGGAGCCGGCATGCTTGATCGAGGACAGCGGCGATGCACCGGTACCACCGTCATGACCGGCGATGACCACGTGGTCCGACTTGGCCTTGGCCACGCCGGCCGCGACCGTACCCACGCCCACTTCGGAAACCAGCTTGACCGAGATCGAGGCACGCGGATTGACGTTCTTCAGGTCGTGGATCAGCTGTGCCAGATCCTCGATGGAGTAGATGTCATGGTGCGGCGGCGGCGAGATCAGGCCCACGCCCGGCACCGACACGCGCAGCTTGGCGATGTATTCGGACACCTTGTGGCCCGGCAACTGACCGCCTTCGCCGGGCTTGGCGCCCTGCGCCATCTTGATCTGGATCTGGTCGGCCGAGATCAGGTATTCAGCGGAGACGCCGAAACGACCCGAGGCCACCTGCTTGATGCGCGAGCGCAGCGAATCGCCTTCCTGCAGCGGGATGTCGACTTCGATGTGTTCGCGGCCGATTTCCGAAGCCAGGGTCGCGCCCTGCTTGATGGGGATGCCCTTCAACTCGTTGCGGTAACGGTTGACGTCTTCACCACCTTCGCCGGTGTTGGACTTGCCGCCGATGCGGTTCATCGCGATGGCCAGGGTGGCGTGGGCTTCGGTCGAGATCGAGCCCAGCGACATGGCGCCGGTGGCGAAGCGCTTGACGATTTCCTTGGCCGGTTCCACCTCATCGATGGAAATGGCACGCGACGGATCGATCTTGAACTCGAACAGGCCACGCAGCGTCATGTGGCGCTTGGACTGGTCGTTGATCAGCTGGGCGTATTCCTTGTAGGTGTTGTAGCTGTTCGAACGGGTCGAGTGCTGCAGCTTGGCGATCGCGTCCGGGGTCCACATGTGCTCTTCGCCACGGATACGGAAGGCGTATTCGCCACCGGCATCCAGCGCATTGGCCAGCACCGGGTCGGCGCTGAAGGCGGCGGTATGCAGGCGCAGCGCTTCTTCTGCCACTTCGAACACGCCGATGCCTTCCACGTTGGACGCGGTGCCCTTGAAGTACTTGTCCACCAGCGTCTTGGACAGGCCGATGGCTTCGAAGATCTGCGCGCCGCAGTAGGACATGTAGGTCGAGATGCCCATCTTGGACATGACCTTCAGCAAGCCCTTGCCGACGGCCTTCTGGAAGTTGTAGATGGCCTTTTCCGGCGACAGGTCGCCCGGCAGGCCCTTTGCCATGTCGGCCAGGGTGTCCATCGCCAGGTAGGGGTGGATGGCTTCGGCGCCGTAACCTGCCAGCAGGGCGAAGTGATGGGTTTCGCGGGCCGAGCCGGTTTCCACCACCAGGCCGGTGGAGGTACGCAGGCCCTTGCTGACCAGGTGCTGGTGGATGGCCGAGGTGGCCAGCAGTGCCGGGATCGGCAGCTGGTCGGCATCGACCTTGCGGTCCGAGACGATCAGGATGTTGTGGCCCGACTTGACCGCATCCACGGCCTTGGCGCACAGCGAGGCCAGGCGTGCTTCGATGCCTTCCTTGCCCCAATGTTGTTGGTATCCAGCAAGTTCGGCTTGGGGCCGATGAAGGACACCAGCGACATGACCAGCGCTTCGCGGATCGGGTCGATCGGCGGGTTGGTCACCTGCGCGAACAGCTGGCGGAAGTAGTTGTAGAGCGGCTTGTTCTTGTTGGACATGACCGCCAGCGGCGAGTCATTGCCCATCGAACCGATGGCTTCCTCGCCACCGCTGGCCATGGGGGCCATCAGGAACTTGACGTCTTCCTGGGTGTAGCCGAAGACCTGCTGCAGGTCCAGCAGCTTCAATGCCGACGAGGGCTGGTGCGGCTCTTCCTTCAGTTCGTCCAGCTTCACGCGCACCGAGTTGATCCACTGCTTGTAGGGCTTGGCGTTGGCGTAGGTATCCTTCAATTCCTTGTCGTCGATGATGCGGCCGGCATCCAGGTCGATCAGGAACATCTTGCCCGGCTGCAGGCGCCACTTCTGGATGATCTTGGATTCGGGAATCGGCAGCACGCCCGATTCGGAAGCCATCACCACCAGGTCGTCATCGGTGACGATGTAGCGCGCCGGACGCAGGCCGTTGCGGTCCAGGGTGCCGCCGATATGGCGACCGTCGGTGAAGGCCAGCGCGGCCGGGCCGTCCCACGGCTCCATCATGGCGGCGTGGTATTCGTAGAAGGCGCGACGGTTGTCGTCCATCGAGGTGTGGTTTTCCCAGGCTTCGGGCACCATCATCATCATCGCCTGCGGCAGCGGGTAGCCGGCCATGACCAGCAGTTCCAGCGCGTTGTCGAAGCTGGCGGTGTCGGACTGGCCTTCATAGATCAGCGGGAACAGCTTCTTCAGGTCCGAGCCCAGCACGGCCGACTGCATCACGCCTTCGCGGGCGCGCATCCAGTTGAAGTTGCCCTTGACGGTGTTGATTTCACCGTTGTGGGCGATCAGGCGGTAGGGGTGGGCCAGCGGCCATTCCGGGAAGGTGTTGGTGGAGAAGCGCTGGTGTACCAGGGCCAGGGCCGAGACACAACGCTCGTCCTGCAGGTCCTTGTAGTACACGCCGACCTGGTCGGCCAGCAGCAAGCCCTTGTAGACCACGGTACGGGCCGACATCGAGGGCACGAAGAATTCCTTGCCGTGCAGCAGGTTCAGGGCCTGGATGGCGTGGCCGGAAGACTTGCGGATCACGTAGAGCTTACGTTCCAGCGCGTCGGTGACCATGATGTCGGGGCCGCGGCCGATGAAGATCTGGCGGATCACCGGCTCTTTTTCGCGCACGGTGGGCGACATCGGCATGTCGGTGTCGACCGGCACGTCGCGCCAGCCCAGCACGATCTGGCCTTCGGCCAGCACCGAGCGTTCGATTTCCTGTTCACAGGCGATGCGCGAAGCGTTTTCCTTGGGCAGGAACACCATGCCCACGCCATACTCGCCCGGCGGCGGCAGGTCCACGCCCTGCTTGGCCATTTCTTCACGGTAATACTGGTCAGGGATCTGGATCAGGATACCGGCGCCATCGCCCATCAGCGGATCGGCACCCACGGCGCCCCGGTGATCCAGGTTCTTCAGAATGAGCAAACCCTGGTCAACGATGGAATGGGATTTCTTGCCCTTGATATGGGCGATGAAACCGACGCCACAGGCGTCATGTTCATTTGCTGGGTCGTAAAGGCCTTGCGCGTGCATATCAGTACTCCACCACTTTGACAGTAAGGATTTGAAGAATAGTGCACTGCACCCAATAGTTCAATGAAAATAAATAGGGTCTGAGTCAAATTAAAATCCCCACGATTTCCCTGATTTTAAAAATAGGGACATAGTGATAGGAATGATTTATAAGCCTTTGATTCAAAAGACTTATTTTTCAATCGACTTCAGTCTTGCTGTGTGGATACGGAAGACTCGTCCGTATCCGACCGGGAAATGACAGGCCGTCCACGCTTGGCGGGACTGACGCGACGATGGGTCTGGCGCTCGAGTCCCTGCTTGAAATTCTCCGAGCCCAGCGCCCAACCCTTGAGCGTGGCATCGGTGATGCGCTCCACTTCGGCCTGCGCCAGCCCCTCTTCGGTGAGCTGGCGGTAGGCGATCTCCCGGTCAAAAGGCGTGTTGCCAATCGACCAATAGGCAGGATGATCGGTGATCAGGCCATCCTGCTTGGCGCCGATGTGATGCATGTAGCTGGACCAGGGATACTCGCCCGGGCCGCCCGCCAGGCCGTTGCGCACAGGATTGAGCTCGATGTAGCGGCAGATGGCCAGCAGGTAGAGCTCGGCATCGATGACGGTGGCGCGGTAGCGTCCCTGCCACAGGGTGCCGGAACGTCCATGCTTCTGGTTGAAATACGGGACGTAGTGCCGCCCTATCCATTGCATCATCCGTGCCAGCCCCTGGTCATCGACCGGGGTGGCCAACAGGTGAAGATGGTCGGGCATCAGCACGTAGGCATGGATGGCCACCTTGAATTGCCGTGCAGCATCTTTCAACCAGCCGAGGAAGGCCAGGTGGTCTTCGGCATCCCGGAAGATGACCAGGCCATCATGTCCACGTTGAATGATGTGATGAGGCTGGTTGGGTACCACGAGACGAGGAAGGCGGGCCATGAAGATTCGCTGCAAACCGTAAGAATGGAGCGCACATTCTAATGCACTCCGTCCCCAATAAAACCATCCCTTTGCTGACATGCCAAATCGGCATCATCATAGTCGAATGATAACGACGTAAAAAAACCGACTGGATTGCGCCAGCCGGTCAAGCCCCACGGTTGAATCTGTGAACGGTACGATCAGGCGCTGCGTTCGTCCTTGTCCTTGGCCTTGCCCAGCATCAGGCTCAGCACGATGGACACCACCAGGATCGCGCCCACCACACCCAGCGACAGCAGCACCGGCAGGTGGAACCAATAAGACGCCAGCATCTTGAAGCCCACGAACAGCAACACCAGCGCCAGGCCGTACTTGAGCAGGTGGAAACGCTCGGCGGAATCGGCCAGCAGGAAGTACAAGGCACGCAAGCCCATGATGGCGAACATGTTGGAGGTGAAGACGATGAACGGATCCTTGGTGATGGCGAAGATCGCCGGGATGCTGTCCACCGCGAAGATCACATCCGACAGTTCGATCAGCAGCAGCACCAGCATGAGCGGCGTGAAGTAGCGCACGCCATTGATGCGGGTGGAAAACTTCTCGCCGTCGTAGTCGTTGCTGATCTTCAGGTGACCGCGCAGCCAGCGCAGCAGCGGGTTATCACCAAGGTCTGCCTCCTTGTCGGCAAAGATCAGCATCTTCACGCCGGTGAACACCAGGAAGGCGCCGAACACATACAGGATCCAGCTGAACTGCGCGATCATCCAGGCACCCAGCAGGATCATCACCGCACGCATGACGATGGCACCGATCACGCCGTACAGCAGCACGCGACGCTGCATCTCGGGCGGCACGGCGAAGTAGCTGAAGATCATCAGGAACACGAAGATGTTGTCGACCGACAGCGCCTTCTCGATCAGGTAGCCGGAGAGGAACTCGGCGCCCTTCTGGTTGGCGAATTCACGGCCGACGCTGGCATCGAGGTACCACCACATCAGGCCCGCAAACAGCAGGGCCAGCGAGACCCAGACCACCGACCAGCCCAGTGCCTCGCGCGGCGTCACCCGGTGGGCATGTCGGCCGCCGAGGGCGAACATGTCCACGGCCAGCATGCCCAGCACGAATACGATGAACCCGCCCCACATGAGCGGACTTGCAAAACTTTCTACGCCATTCACGATGACTCCCTCCAAGGTGACGAAACCGGTGAGCGCAGCGAATGGCCACCGGACAATGGCGCTACTCTAGACGAAAGCGAAGTGAATGAAAATTCGAATATTCTGAGATAATCCATCGGGATTTCCGAAGTATTTCCACATCGTGAAAACCGCCATGGCCCATCTCAATTACAAGCACCTGCATTATTTCTGGACGGTCGCCAAGACCGGTGGCGTGGCGCGCGCCAGCGAACGCCTGCACCTGACGGCACAGACCGTGAGCGGCCAGATCAGCCTGTTCGAGGAAAGCCTGGGCTACAAGCTGTTCCGCCGCGTGGGCCGACGCCTGGAACTCAATGACGAAGGTCGCATGGTGTTCGACTATGCCGAACGCATCTTCAGCATCGGCGAAGAACTGGAAGAAGCCTTGCGCCTGCGCTCGGGCGGACGCACCCTGCAGTTGCGCGTGGGCGTGGCCGATGCGGTCCCCAAGGCGATCGCCTACCTCTTGCTGGAAAGCGCGCTGGCGATGCCAGATCCGATCCGCATCATCTGCCGCGAGGGCAAGCTCGATACCCTGCTGGCCGACCTGGCCATCCACAAGCTCGACATCATCATCGCCGACAGCCCCATGCCGCCCAGGGTCGAAGTGCGCGGCTATCACCATCTGCTGGGCGAATGCGACACCAGCTTCTTCGCCACGCCCGAACTGGCCCGGCGCTACCGCAAGCACTTCCCGCACAGCCTGGAGGGCGCGCCCTTCCTGATGCCCGGCGAGGATGCCGCAGTACGTCCGCGCCTGCTGCGCTGGTTCGAGAAGGAAAAGATCCGGCCGCGCATCACCGGCGAGTTCGATGATGGCGCCCTGCTGCTGGCCTTTGGTGACGCCGGCGCCGGAATCTTCGCCGCACCGGCAGCCATCGCCGCGCAGATCAGCAAGCAATATGGATTGGTGGAGATCGGCAAGACCTCCGCCGTGCGCGAACAGTTCTATGCCATCTCGGTGGAGCGGCGCCTGACCCATCCTGCCGTCCTGGCGATCCAGTCGGCGGCACGCGGCAACCTGGTCGTGGGGAGTTCGAGGACACACGCGAAGTGAAGCGGCGACTTGTTACACATCGATAGTGTCGAGGGTGCAAACAGATAATCAGAAAGCAAGAGATCCTGTCATCAGACCAGCATCATGCCGCGCTTGCAGGGCATTCCCGCTCCCCGGGATCACGCACTGCAACAATGCTGTCCGCGCATGGCACGCCGAACTGGAAAACCAGTCCTGAAGCGGCTTTTCGAGACAGTCATGCAGCGCCGGGACAAAAGAAAAACCCCACGTCCATTGCTGTCCGTGGGGTAAATCCCATTCTCGGGGGGGAGAATGGAGGGGGAACTTGAATATAAAAAAATCGCTGCCGACCCGCAGCGCATTTTACAAATTGTTACCAGCGCTTGAGGACCTGCAGCATTCGTCAGATCCTGACAAAATCCTCTGAATCAAATATATCAAACACTCGCCATAAGTAAAGATCGCAAGGCCAGGAAAGAAACAGAATGTCGCTCGCGACGACTGAGCAGGAAGGTCGTGATGCGCCCCTCCTTGCCCAGCGAATGTGTAGCAAAGCCATGCGGTTCCATCTGCATGGCAATCACCGAACGTGGCACCACGGCCACCCCGGCACCAGCCGCCACACAGGCCAGGATGGCGTGATAGGAAGCCAGCTCCAGCGTGCGTACCGGCCCGCGTCCCCGGCCATGGCTGGAAAACCAGGCCTCGGCATGACGCCGATAGGCACAACCTTGCTCGAACACAATCAGGGTATCGAGCGTGATATCTTCCGGCGCGCGCACCCGGCGATGGCTGCGCGGCGTCACCAGCAGCAATTCCTCCTTGAACAGCGGCGTAGCATCGAAGGCCGGATCGTCAACCGGCCCGGCCACCAGTGCCGCATCGAGCTTGCAGGCGCGCACCTGGCTGATGAGCACGTCGGTGGGCGCGGTGGACAACTCCAGCCTCACCTCCGGCCAGCGCTGATGGAATTCGGCCAACGGCGCAGGCAGGCGACTGGCCGCCGCGCTTTCCATCGAGCCGATGCGCAGCCGTCCGCGCGGACTTTGCGGCGCCACCACCTGGCGCGCCTCCTGCACCAGGTCGAGGATGCGGTCGGCGTAGTCCAGCAGGGCTTCTCCAGCGGCGGTGAGCACCATGCGCCGACGGTCCCGCACGAACAGCGGTACGCCCACCGATTCTTCCAGCTGCTTGATGCGCGTGGTCACATTGGACTGGACCCGGTTGAGCCGTTCGGCGGCACGCGTCACCCCGCCCTCGGCCACCACGGTGCGGAAGATTTCCAGTTCGGCCAGTTCCATATCGTTCTCCAATCAAGATGAACTCATTCTTATTATTCATTTTTTCGAATGATTGAAACACGATAGCATAGCTTTCCATCGACCTCACCAGACTCTCCGCCATGACCGAGCCACTCCGCCAAGGGCCGGGGGCATCCGCCACCACCGCCACCGCCACCGCCGCCGTCTCCACCGCTGCTTCGTCACACCACAAGGGCATGGCCTGGAAGGTCTGCCTGTCCGGCATGGTGGCGCTCTCCGTGGCCATGGGCATCGGCCGTTTCGCCTTCACGCCGCTGTTGCCCATGATGCTGCACGAAGGCAGCCTGAACCTGCAGATGGGCGGCTGGCTGGCCACGGCCAACTACCTGGGCTACTTCGTCGGCGCCATGCTATGTGCCTTCCATCGCAGCAAGCGCGGCGTGCCGCTGTTGCGTATCGGCCTGGTGGCGACCATCCTGCTGACCCTGGGCATGGGCATGCTGCACCAGGACCTGGCCTGGCTGCTGATGCGTTTTCTCTCCGGGGTCGCCAGCGCCTATGTGTTCGTCTATACCGCCGGCTGGTGCCTGCAGCAGCTGACGCAGCTGCATCGCCCCGAACTGGGCGGCGTGATCTTCTGCGGCCCCGGCCTGGGCATCGCCCTCACCGGCCTGCTGACCGGCCCCATGATCTCGGCCGGATGGCTGGCCGCCGGGGGCTGGATCGCCTTCGGCGTGATCTCGCTGGCGCTCACCGCACTGGTGTGGAAGACCTTCAGTTTCGATGCCGGCCACGGTGCGCCCCAGGCCAGCGCCAGTGCCACCGATACCCAGCAGGCCGAGACAGCACAGCAGCGGCGCGAGGTGCTGGTGCAGGTGATCGCCTACGGCATCGCCGGTTTCGGCTACATCATCACCGCCACCTTCCTGCCGGTGATTGCGCGCCAGGCCCTGCCGGGATCGGCCTGGCCTGATTTCTTCTGGCCCATCTTCGGCTTCTCGGTGGCGCTGGGGGCCTTTGGCGCGACCCGCCTGTCGGTGCATGCCGACCAGCGCCTGCTGCTGACCGGCGCCTACCTGATGCAGGCCGCCGGTGTGGCGCTGTCGATCTTCTTCCCCAACGCAGTCGGCTTTGCCTTCAGCTGCCTGTTGCTGGGCCTGCCCTTCACTGCCATCACGCTGTTCGGCATGCGCGAGGCACGCCGCCTGCGCAAGGAGCACGCCAGCAGCCTGATGGCCCTGATGACGGCAGCCTATGGCATCGGCCAGATTGCCGGCCCGCCGCTGGCCACGGCGCTGGTGCATGCCAGCGGGTCCTTCACGCCGTCGCTGTGCGTGGCGGCCGTCACCCTGCTGGTGGGCGCGGCCCTCTACTACCGGCTCACGCTGACGCACCGGCTACCGGCACGCCGGGGTTGATCCCGCAAGGCCGGCCCGCACGACAAAACGCCCGCGACACCTTGATGTCGCGGGCGTTTTGCCTTCTTCCTGCAGCAGTGCGGTCAGCGGAATGCCGGCTCCGCAAAACTGCGCAGCTTGCGGCTGTGGACCTGCTCGATGCCATTGTTGCGCAACAGTTCCAGCGCACGGATACCGATCTGTAGATGCTGCGCCACGCGCTGCTCGTAGAAGGTGTTGGCCATGCCGGGCAGCTTGATCTCGCCGTGCAGCGGCTTGTCGGAGACGCACAGCAGCGTGCCGTAAGGCACCCGGAAACGGAAGCCGTTGGCGGCCACGGTGGCACTCTCCATGTCCAGCGCAATGGCCCGGCTTTGCGAGAAGCGTAACAGTGGCGTGCGGTGGTCGCGCAACTCCCAGTTACGATCATCCACCGAGGCCACGGTGCCGGTGCGCATGATGCGCTTCAACTCATAGCCTTCCAGCCGGGTGATGCTGGCCACCGCATCCTGCAAGGCCAACTGCACTTCGGCCAGGGCCGGGATCGGCACCCACAGCGGCAGGTCATCGTCCAGCACGTGGTCATCACGCACGTAGGCATGTGCCAGCACGTAGTCGCCCATGCGCTGCGAGGCCGACAGCCCGGCGCAGTGGCCCAGCATCAGCCAGCCGTGCGGACGCAGTACCGCCACGTGGTCGGTGACGGTCTTGGCATTGGACGGCCCCACGCCGATATTGACCAGGGTGATGCCGCTGCCATCGGCACGCTGCAGGTGATAGGCCGGCATCTGCGGCTGGCGTGCCGGCACCACACCCGAAGGCGGCGCAGCACCGCCCACCTGGTTGGCGCTCCAGGTGGTGACGTTACCCGGTTCGACGAAGGCGGTGTACTGGCGGCGATAGGCCAGTTCATCGGGATCATCGGTCGGCTCCATGAGACGGCGTCCCAGGCGCACGAATTCGTCGACGTAGAAAGCGTAGTTGGTGAACAGCACATAGCGCTGGAACTGGTCGGGCGAGGTCGCCGTATAGTGACGCAAGCGGTGCAGCGAATAGTCGATGCGCGGCCCGGTGAACAGCGCCAGCGGATGCACCCCTTCGCGCCAGGCACCGTTGTCCACCTCGTAGCTGCCATTGGCGATGCGGTCATCCATGGTCGCCAGGTCGGGCAGGTCGAAGTGGTCGGGCAGCGAGCGCAGGTGCTCGGGATCCAGGCTGCCCTCCACGTGTATGCCCTCGGGGAAGGCGAAGTGGACCGGGATGGGCATGTCGCTCACACCGATCTCCAGCGGCACCTGGTGGTTCTGCAGCACCAGGCGGAACTGGCTCAGCAGGTATTGGTGGAACAGCTTGGGACGCGTCAGCGTGGTCTGGTAGCAACCGGGACCGGCCACGAAGCCGAAGGACTGGCGGGTATCGGCATGGGTGGCCTTCTCGGTGGTGATGCGCACGAAGGGATAGCAGGCGCGCACGCGCTGCGTCATCGGCTGGCCGCCGGAGAACTGGCGGAAGGCATCCCGCAGGATGGACGTATTGTGCTCGTAGATCTCCAGCACGCGCGCATAGGCGGCTTCGGGATTGGTGAATTTTTCTGTGGCAAACATCGTGGTTCTCCATCATTGCCGCGCGCCGCGCCGAATGGACATATGCGCTGGCACGGCGCGACCGGTCATTCATCGAAAATGCTTGTGCGCAGTGTCATCTTACCTGAGACGCCACTACCGCATGATCGGTCAAGCAGGACGACCAAGACCGCATTTCACCGGCTTTGCGCAGCACCGATTCAATGCTATCGTGCGAGTTCCTCCCCGCCCTCTTGCGCCCTCCCACGGCGCGCGTGTCAGCGCCCTGTCAGTTGCGAGCCGACAAGCGCCATGATGCACCGCAATGCGACTTCCGATGCTCACAAAGGTGCAGGCAATCCCGCTGCTGGTGCAGCTTTCTCATGCCATAAAAAAAGCTTTGATCGTGACGCGAGCCAGTGCTATCTTGTCGGCGCTGTGCATTGTCGACGACACCTGTCACGGTGACCTGGCAGCTGCACACACATAACAATATCTAATCACGTCCACACGTACGAGGCACACATGCTCATCAGAAAATTCTTCCACCAGTTCCTGGTCCTGCTCTGCCTGGCAGCCGCCGCTGCCGCGCAAGCCCAAACCCTGCCCAATGTGGTGATCCTGGCCACCGGCGGCACCATCGCCGGCACCGGCGCCACCACCACCACCACCGTTGGCTACACCGCGGCCAAGGTTGGCGTGGATGCCCTGATCGCGGCCGTGCCTGAGCTGAAAAAGGTCGCCAACGTGCGCGGCGAGCAGACCATGCAGATCGCCAGCGAGAACATGAACAACGACGCCTGGCTGAAGCTGGCCAAGCGCGTCAATACCCTGCTGGCGCAGAGCGACGTTGACGGCATCGTCATCACCCACGGTACCGACACCATCGAAGAAACCGCCTACTTCCTGGACCTGGTGGTCAAGAGCAAGAAGCCGGTGGTGATCGTTGGCGCCATGCGTCCGTCCACCGCCATCAGCGCCGACGGCCCGATCAACCTGTACAACGCGGTCCTGCTGGCCGGCTCCAAGGAAGCCATCGGCAAGGGCGTGCTGGTCACCCTGAACGACCAGATCAACGCCGGTCGCGAAGTCACCAAGACCAATACCTCCACGCTGGACACCTTCAAGACGCCTGAACTGGGCTTCCTGGGCTACATCCAGGGCAGCAAGCCGTTCTTCTATCGCCAGTCGACCCGCAAGAACACTGCTGACACCCCGTTCGACATCATGAACCTGGACAAGCTGCCGCAAGTGGACATCGTCTACGGCTATGCCAACATGAACCCGATCGCCCTGAACGCCTTCGTGGCCGCCGGCGCGCAAGGCATCATCCACGCTGGCGTGGGTGATGGCAGCCTGAACAACACCGTGGTCCCCTCGCTGACCGAAGCCCGCAAGAAGGGCGTCGTGATCGTGCGCGCCAGCCGTGTTGGCCAAGGCATCGTGGCGCGTAACGGCGAAGCCGATGACGACAAGCTGGACTTCGTCGTCTCCGACACCCTGAACGCCCAGAAGGCCCGCATCCTGCTGATGCTGGCACTGACCAAGACCACCGACACCAAGGAAATCCAGAAGATGTTCTGGGAATACTGATCCGGTATGGCGGCGTCCCTTGCGGCGCCGCTGCCCACGATCTGTCCGGTTGTCCGGAGTCAAGCCCGCTGCCTGCGCAGCGGGCTTTTTCTTTGCCGGAACCATCCATGCCGCGCGAAACTCTGAGCAGTTCCGCACGCCGACAAGAACAGGAGACCCCATGCCCAGCCGCCGTCGCTTCCTCACAGCCACCGGTGCCGGCGCGGCATTGGCCGCGCTGGGCCTGTCGCCGTCCACCCTGGCGGCACAGGGCCTGAAGATGGGCGCGGCACAGCGCTTTGGCTTCGAGGCCCTGGTGGCACGCGCCCGCGACATGGCCAAGGCGCCCTACCAGCCACAGCCCGCGATCCCGGCCGACATCCTGGACCAGATCGACTACGAGGCCCATGGCAAGATCCGCTTCAGGCCCGAGGACGCCGCCTTTGCCGACGGCCCCGGCCCCTTCCCGCTGACCTTCTTCCACCTGGGCAAATACTTCCGGGTGCCGGTGCGCATGTATCTGCTCGATGGCCAGGGCGATGGCAACACGCCCACCCGCGCCCGCGAACTCCTCTACAGCGACCGCTACTTCGACATGCCTGCCGACAGCCCGGCGCATCGCCTACCGGCTGGCAGTGGATTTGCCGGTTTCCGCTTCCAGGAAAGCCGCCTGGCCGACCAGCAGGCCAAAGACTGGCGCAAGAACGACTGGGTGGCCTTCCTCGGGGCCTCCTATTTCCGCGCCATCGGCGATCTCTACCAGTACGGCCTGTCGGCGCGCGGCATCGTCATCGACGTGGCCGATCCCGCGCGGCCGGAGGAATTCCCCGATTTCACGCAGTTCTTCTTCGAACCCGCCGCCCCCGACAGCGATACCGTGGTGGTCTATGCCCTGCTGGACGGTCCCAGCGTGACCGGCGCCTACCGCTTCAGCATGCGGCGCGGCCAGGGCGTGAACATGGAAATCGACAAGGCCCTGTTCCTGCGGCGCGACGTGGCGCGCCTGGGGCTGGCGCCGGCCACCTCCATGTACTGGTATTCGGAGACCGTCAAGGGTAGGGGTGTGGACTGGCGTCCGGAAGTGCATGACTCTGATGGCCTGGCCATCTGGAATGGCGCGGGCGAGCATCTCTGGCGTCCGCTCAACAATCCGCCGCGCACGGTATCGTCGGCCTTTACCGACCAGCGACCCCATGGCTTCGGCCTGTTGCAACGCGACCGCAGCTTCGACCACTACCTCGATGGCGTCCACTACGAGCGCCGCCCCAGCCTGTGGGTGGAACCGCTGGGCGACTGGGGCGCGGGCGAGGTACAGCTGATCGAATTGCGCACCGACGACGAGATCCACGACAACATCGTCGCCATGTGGGTCCCCAAGGCCCCGGCCCGTGCCGGCGACGCCTATCGCCTGCGCTACCGGCTCTACTGGCAGCAGGACGAGCCCTTCCCCTCCCCGCTGGCGCGCTGCGTCGCCACCCGCCTGGGACGCGGCGGCCAGCCGGGACAGGCGCGACCGGCCCATGTGCGCAAGTTCATGGTGGAGTTCCAGGGCGCGCCGCTGGAGGCGCTGCCCTTCGGCACCCGGCCCGAGGCCGTGCTCACCGCCTCGCGCGGCCAGTTCTCGTATGTCTTCACCGAAGCCGTGCCGGACGGCGTACCCGGTCACTGGCGCGCGCAATTCGACCTGGCCGTGGAGGGCAGCGATGCGGTCGAGCTGCGCCTGTTCCTGCGTCACGCAGGCCAGGCACTCAGCGAAACCTGGCTGTTCCAGTACCACCCGTTCGCCGCGCGCGAGGTGTACTGAGGCTGTTTTGAGATTCTTATAAAAAAGATTTGTACTTTTCAAAAAACTTCCCTATAATCTTGGTCTTTCGCGGCTGTAGCTCAGCTGGATAGAGTACTTGGCTACGAACCAAGGGGTCGTGGGTTCGATTCCTGCCAGCCGCACCATATGCAGTAGAGAGAAGGGTCCATCGCAAGATGGGCCCTTTTCTTTTTGCGTCATCGGTTTGTACCTGGACGGCGCACGCCAGCGCGCCGTCATCCCCGCAAGGTCTGGCGATGGCCTATGGCCGCTTGTCTCCAGCCTGGCCACCCCAGGCGTCAGGCAACATGCGCGTGAGCGTCTCATCCTTGCGCACGCGATGATGGAAGATCGCCGCCGCCACATGCAACACCACCACCACCCACACCACCCAGTCCCCCAGGAACTTGTGGACCGCAAAGATGGGATTCTCCACCTCTTCGGCGCTGAGATGGTAGGTGCTGGCGATCCAGTGGAACAGCGCCGTCTCGCGGAACGCCGGAATGACGAACAGGCCGAAATTGGTCGGATCGTAGGTGTTGAGATAACCGGTCAGCGGCATCGCGATCATGAACAGGTACAAGGCCCAGTGCGCCAACCGCGCCAGCAGATGTTCCAGCGCACTGCCCGGCACCGCTGCCGGCTCCACGTTGGCGATGCGCCAGAGCAGACGCGGCACCACCAGCACGCCGATGCTCACCCCCAGTACCCAGTGGATGTTGAGGATGGGAATGATCAATTCGCCATTGGGCGCGATGCCGAACAGCGCCGGCTTGATGCTGGTCTCCGGATCGATGAACCAGATCACGTAATAGACCACGACGTAGGCGGCGATGAAGGCCGCGGCCATGGTCCAGTGGAAGAACTTGGCAACCGCGCCGAACCGGTCGGCCGTATTTTTGAGCATGGATTCCCCTTCTCGATGCAAATGCCTGGCCAGTTTAATCCAGGCGCAGGAAGGCGATGCGTGCGGCCGCATCGGCCAGCGCCTGCGCTTTTTCGGCCTCGCCCATGGCCACACCCTCGGCGCGTACCACCGTGACATCGACGATGCCCAGGAAGCCCAGCACATCCTGCAGGTAGCGCTCCTGGTGATCCAGTGCTGCCTCGGGCGTGCCTGGCGCATACTGCCCACCGCGCACCGAGGCAATGTAGGCGCGGCGCCCCTTGAGCAAGCCCTCAGGCCCGGCATCGGTATAGCTGAAGGTGGCGCCGGCCACCGCCACCCGGTCGATCCAGGCCTTCAGCGAGGAAGGTAGCGAGAAGTTATACATCGGCGCAGCGATCACCAGCAAATCGGCTTGCAGCAATTCCTCCAGGCAGGACTGGCCCAATGCCAGGTCGGCGCGCAAGGCCGGGTCGGTGACCTCGGCCTCGTCGAAGGCGGCCAGGTGCTGCGGCGACAGGTGCCAGGGAGCGTCCGCGGCCAGGTCGCGATAGACCACCTCCAGCCCGGGATGCAGGCTGCACAGGCGCGTCACGATATCGGCCGAGAGCTGGCGGCTCACGGAATGTTCAGCCAGGATGCTGGCGTCGAGGTGTAGTAGTTTCATGGTTGTCCATCAGTAGAAATCATTTAAACAATTTGCGCGCGCAAGCGGGCGCGGGCAGCGATTCAAGGCTTGGCGGCGCCGGCCTCCACGGGCTTGAGCACCCCCTCCTTGGAAAACGGCAGCACCTGGCCGAGCCGGTTCACCAGCATCGCCGTCAAGGCCTGCGGTGCGCTCCACAAGACCTGCCAACTCACACCATCGTCACGGCTTTGCACCAGCTTGCCTTCCAGCGAAGACGCCATCAACAGCCCCGGGATCGCCAGTACCGCAGTGATGGAACCACTGGTAGGCAGCGTCACGACCTGCCAGCTGGCGCCCTCATCGGTGCTGCGCAGGAGCTTGCCGCCCAGGCCGGCCACGATCAGCGCCCCCGAGGGCTGCGCCACTGCGCCGCTCCACAGGGAGGCCTTGCTGCCGGTGGCCAGGATGTCCCAGTGCTGGCCAGCATCGCGTGAGCGGAACAGCGTCCCTTGCTCAGCCGCCAGGTAGAGGGTGTCGCCGCTGCCCGGGAACAGGTGCAGCAGGTTCAGGTCGCTACGCTTGCTGCCCGCGGCCACCGGCAGGTGCAAGGTGGTCCAGGTCTTGCCGCCATCCTCGGTCTGCAGCAGCAGCGACCACAGCCCCGCCGCCCAGCCATGCTGGCTGTCGCGGAAGTAGACGGTGAACAATGGCTGGTCCACGTCGGTGGCGCTGCGCTGCACTTGCCAGGTCTCCCCGCCATCCTCGGTATGGATCACCACGCCACCATGGCCGACCGCCCAGCCCTGCCTGTCGCCGACGAAACTGACTGCCGTGAGCGTGAAGTCCACTGGCACCTGGCGCGCCTGCCGCCAGTGCTGGCCATCATCATCGGAGAGGATCACGTCGCCGCGCGCCCCCACCGCCACCACGCGCTCACCGGCCAGGGCCGCATCAAGCATCATGGCGCGCTCGGCGTAGCGGTCGACCACGGCCGCGCGCACCGGTACCGGCTCCATGCCTTGCGCCACTGCCAACGCACTGACCCAGGCCAGGGCCAGCGGCAACAGTTTCTTCCAGACTCTCATCACATCGATTCTCCCGTGCATCTTGATTTTCCTGACGCTTCAATGGTTCATCATGCTGTTGACCTTGATCTTGCCCTTGCGCGGGAACATCCGTTCCAGCACCACCGCAAAGGCCGGCAAGGCGGTCATGGCCATGATCAGGTTGACGATGAACATGAAGGCCAGCAGCTTGCCCATGTCGGCCTGGAACTTCAGCTGCGAGAAGGACCAGGTCGCCACCCCGATGGCCAGCGTGATGGCGGTGAAGATGGTCGCCACGCCGATTTCCTGGATCGATCTTTCCAGTGCCACGTCGATGGGCTCGCCGGCGGCCAGGTGCATCTGCAGGCGACTGTAGATATAGAACGCATAGTCCACACCGATGCCTACGGCCAGCACCATCACCGGCAAGGTCGCCACCGTCAGGCCGATCTGCAGCTGCTTCATGAAGGCATAGCCGATGAAGGTCGCTACCGTCAGCGGCAGGCAGCAAGCCACCACCGCGCGCAGGTCGCGATAGACCGCAAACACCAGCACGACGATGGCCGCATAGACGTAGAGCATCATGGGTAGCTCCGACTTCTCGACCTCCTCGTTGACTGCGGCGATCACACCGGCATTGCCTGCCGCCAGCCGGATCGTCAGGCCGGGCATGGGATGAGCGGCGCGATATTGCTTGACCGCGGCGATCACGCCATTGATGGTGGACGCCTTGTGGTCGGTCAGGTAGAGATGGGTCGCCAGCATGCTGCAATCCTTGGAGAGGAAGCCGCGCACGCGCCCGATCTCCACCGCCAGCCCGGCATAGTTGGCCGGGTCCAGCGGTACCGTGTACATGTTGGGATTGCCCTCGTTATAGCCCTCGTTATAGATCTTCATCTGCTCGGCAAAGGAGCTCACCGACATCACACCGGGCACGTGGCGCATGGCGGCATCGAACTGGTCCTGGTAACGGCCGAAGGCCACCTTGTCACAGGAATTCTGCGGCGTGGCCAGGATCACCGAGAGCCAGTCCAGCCCGGTGTCATAGTTCTCCGAGATGGACTTGGCATCCAGGTTGTAGCGCGAGTCGGCACGCAACTCCGGAGCACCGGCCTGCAAGGTGCCGACCAGGCGGTCACTGCTGTACCACACCGATGCGCCGAACAGCACCAATGTCACCAGCACGATCAGCCTGGCATTACGCGGATGGGCGGCGCGGGCAAACACCTGCAGCCAGCGCGCCCGTTGCTGCTGGGCGCGCATGGCACCATCGGCATAACGCTTGCCCACCTTCAGCAGCGAAGCCGCCAGCGGCAACATGAAGAGATTGGTAATGATCTTGTAGCCCACGCCGATGGACGCCGTGATGGCCAGTTCCTTGACCATGGGGATGGGAATGAGCGTCAGCGTGATGAACGAAACGAAGGCCGTCACCAGCGCCAGCACGCCCGGCACCAGGAGGCCCCGGAAACTGGCACGCGCGGCCTCTTCGCATCCCATGCCGGCAGCGATGCCGCGCACGATGTAGTTGATCTGCTGTACCCCGTGCGAGACGCCGATGGCAAATACCAGGAAAGGCACCAGCACCGCCAACGGGTCCAGTCCGTAACCCAGCAGATGCAGGGTGCCGAACTGCCACACCAGCGACACCAGCGAACAGACGATGGGCAAGAGCGTGAAAGGCAGCGAACGGCAATACCAGTACACCGCCAGGGCCGTGAGCAACAAGGCCATGGCACAGAACTTGAGCACGCCCTGGGCGCCATCGGCCACGTCACCGATCTGCTTGGCAAAGCCGATGATCTGGACCTCGAAACCGGCATCCTCGAACTTGGCGCGGATCTCGCGGTTGAGCAAGTCGTTGTAGGCCAGGTAGTCGACCTTCTTGCCATTGGCGTCGAATTCATTGATCTCGGCGATGATCATGGCACTGTCCTGCCGGCGCGAGACCAGCGTGCCGACGAAGCCACCATTGTTGGCGCTGTCGCGAATGCTGGCGATCACCTCGGGCGTCAGGTTCTCGGGGGTGACGGTGCCGGCGATGACGGGATCGGCGCGAAAGCCCTCTTCGGTGATCTCGTTGACGAAGGTATTGGGTGTCCATAAGGACTGCACGCCCAGGCGATTGATGTTGGGCAGGAACATGACGGCCTGGGTCATTGCGTTCAGGCGCGTGAGACCTTCCTTGGTCCAGATGCTGCCCTGGCGAGCACGCAGCACGATGTTGAGGCGATTGGCGCCGAACAGTTCGTCGCGGTATTGATGCAGGGTAGCGACGTATTCGTGATCGGAGGGAATCTGCTTCTCGAAGCCGGCATCCATGCGCAGCTGTAGCGAGAACACTGCCATGAGGGCCGTAAAGGCCAGCAGCACCAGCAGGATGGCTACCCGCGCGCGAAACGCCAGCGCTTCCAGGCGGGCCAGGTTGAGAAAACGCATAGTGATCTGAGTCCAGCAGGAAAAGCGTCGAATGACCGGAACGGACCACGCCCTGCCGGGCGTGGTCCGACCGGGATCAGAAGTTGTAGGTCGCGGTGGCACCTACGAAATTGCGGCCGCGCAGCGGTTGGTCGAAGATCGTGTCGCCGCCCCAGAACATGGCGTAGTTGACCGAGAACTGCCACTTGGCCGGATTCTGGATGAAGCTGACGATGAAGTTGGCCGACTTGGCTCCCTGCATGAAGGTGCCGGCAAAGTTGGGCGTATGACCGTGCAAGGCCTGGAAGTAATAGATCTCCGGCACCACCTGCCAACCCGGGATCAACGAGCCATCATAGACCCAGCTGAAGTCCAGGTTGTAGCCATAGGACAGCGCCGTTCCTACGCTGGGCGGCGTATTGGCACCCGTCGCACGGGCATTGGCCGTGGTGTCATACCCCCAGCCCCACAGGCCCGAGGCCACCGGAATGCCCTGGTAGGAGCTCTTCATGTTGGGATAGTAGATGCCCACCGCTTCGGCCATCAGCGTGGCAGTATCGGCCCCGCCCAGGGCCTTGAGAATGGTCGGGTTGTCGCTGGGCGTCATGCTCAACAGACCCGTGACAGCCATCTGGTACTTGGCCGTCTCCACATAGCAGGCACCGCTGGAGAGGCAGCCCGTGCCATTGGTGGTGGGGCTGTTGCCGGCCGTGGAGGTATTGAGCGTGATCGGATCCTTGGGACGATACGACAGCTCGGTGCCCACCGCCCAGTTGCCTACCGGGAAGTTCATGCTGGCACCGATCATCTTGCGGTCCTGCAGGTACGAATAGCCAAAGCCCGAGACCGAACTGGTCGAGGTCGACATCACCGGCGACTTGTCGTGGTAATTCATCAGGTACAGGCCGAAGTTCATCTCGGTGTCCTTCGGGCTATAGCGCAGCGCCACGCCGTACTGGCCGCTGGAGCGCGGCGTGCTGGTGGTCGGCACGCCCAGTTCCTGCGCGCCGTTGCCGATGGTGCCCACCGACCAGTAGCTACCTACCGGCGGGAAGTAGTTGCGCTGCCAGCCCTGCTGGAGATAGGTCTCGATGCTGAAGCCCTGGCCCAGGCCGCTGGCGAAGTTGACCATCGGCGCCGGCAGCACCGCTTCCTTCATCTGCGTCCCCGGTTGTGCCAGTCGCATCAGGTCCAGTGCATTGGTCTGGTTGATGCCCCCCGGCAGGAACAGGCTTTCGCCCCAGTTGACCACCTGGTTACCCACGCGCAGGCGGGCACGCTGCTCGCCGATGGAAAACTCCTTGCTCACCCACAGGTCCAGCAAGCGGGTCTTGTTGCTGACCTGGCTGGCCGCATTGCCGGGGAAGGAACTGCCACCGCCACCGCTGACATAGCCGGTCGCGCTGTCGGCCGAGAAGTCACGCAGCCAGCTCACGCGGCCGAGGAACTTGACGTCGGAAGGCAGCTTGAGCATCAGCTCGTGGGTACCCTTGATGTAGGTGGTGAAGGCGCTGCCCCGGTCATAGTTCAGGTTGCCCTGGTCGTTGTACTGCGACAGCGAATCGGCACAGCCGTCCGGTGCGCCCGCACCGGTCGGGCCGGACGGCTGCCCGCCATTGACTGAACCGATGACGCTGGCGCAGACCGGCTTGCTGGTACGGATACCCACGCCCACCGTGACGGTGGAGTCGAAGTTTCCCGAGACCGTCTCACCTTCGAAGGTGAAAGCCTGGGCGCTGCCCGGGTAGAGACAGGCGCCCATCAACGGCAGCACGATAGGCAACATCCGTGGCAGCGCCGATCCGGCCCGCCGCGACTTCTTACGCATTTGCATCTTCATGGTTTTCCCTTCCCCGTAAAGGTATTTTCAAAGAGCGGTGCGCTGGACTCAGCGGTCGCTGATGGCGCGCAGGTTATCGGCGCTGTAGAAGTTGTCGCGCAGGCGCGGATTGTCCTTGGCGTCGGTTTCCCAGCGGATGTCCTTGCCGGTGCCAGCCGAATGCGAATCCATCAGATAGCGGCCCTCGGCCAGGTTGTACTGGGCAAAGCCGGAGAGGTCGCAAGCGCCGGTCTCGTAGACCGGGATGATGTAGCCCTCGCGGTGCTTCCACAGCTTGTTCTGCGCATCGTAGTCATCGGCCAGGACCAGGTTCCAGCTATCCTCGTCGACATAGAACGTGCGCTTGGGCGCCAGGTGGCGTACCCCCGGCTTGACGCTGGCTTCCACCACCCACACGCGGTGCAACTCGTAGCGGCGGGCGCTCTCGGCCACGAAGTCAGGCTTGGCGATGTCGTCGAAATTGGCCTTGAAGTTGTTGGCACCGAAACTGTTGTAGGCGACGTAGATTTCCTTTTTCCCGACCAGCTTCCAGTCGAAGCGGTCCAGCGTGCCATTGAAGACGGTCGGTTCATCCATGGTGTACTGGTTTTCCATACCGATCTGCGGCGCATCGTAGGCATACGAAGGCATGCGACGTACCCGGCGCTGGCCAGGGAAGTAGTAGAAGGTCTCTGCCCCCGGGCGGTTCAGGTAGGTGATGACCGACAGGGCCTGTCCGGCCAATGCGGTCGGCGAGGAATAGGCAACGTACGTATAGAATTCCACGCCACCCAGCGCGGACAGCTTGGTGCTGCCCTTGACGCTGGCGGGATAGAACAGCGTCATCTGCTCGCTGGCCTTGATCCATTCATTGCTACCCTTGCGCGGCGAGATGGCTGTGATGGTGTTGGGGAAGTCCACGCCCAGGGCGCGATAGCGCATCTTGCTGTTGTACATCGCTTCCAGGCCAGTCTTGGGCAGCGGGAAGGGAATACCGGGCACATTGGCCTCGGCCAGGCTCCAGCCGTCAGCGCCGATCTTGCCGTCGGCCACGTTCTTCCTGGTGTTCTCGACCACGAAGTCGGGCGCGGCACAGTAGCGGTGGCTGGGATAGATATCCATCTTGTAGCCCTTGACCTGCTTGATCAGCGCGATCTGTCCTGGCGTGAGATGGTCGGCATACTTGTCCACGTTGGAGGCGTCGATGACCTCGGTGGGCTTTTCATCCTTGTACTTGAAATAGTCCTTGCGCAGCTTGCCGTAGGACCATCCCGGCAGTTCCACGTTTTCCGCCTTCCATTCCGGCACGCCCTGGCCGGCGGCCTTGTCGCCGCCCAGCGGCGTCAGGGTAGTGCCCAGATCTTGCACCGAGGCAGCATGCGCCAGCGTCGCGCCCACCGCCAGGATGGACAAACCGAGGATCGTTCTCTTCATGACCACTTTCTCCAATTGACTCAAGCCTGTTGCGATTGATGAGGAATCAGGCAGGATGCCGAGCCCCAGCCCGGCATCCCGTTTGCCTGGTTCAGAGCGAAGCCAGACCGGCGCCGAAGATGTCCAGCCCCTTGAACATCAGCGAGCGCGGGATGGTCAGCGAAGGCATCACGCGCATGACGTTGGTGTAGCGTCCACACGGGATCATCAGCACGCCATGGCCCACCACGTAGTCCATCAGCTTGCCCAGCTTCTCGCGCGAGAGCGGCTCGCGGGTTTCGCGGTTCTCGACCAGCTCGATGCCGATCATCAGGCCGCGACCACGCACCTCACCCACCCAGGGGCTATTGAAGCTGCGGATGCGTTCCTGCGCTTCCAGGCCCAGCGCATGGGCGCGGTTGACCAGGTCCAGGCGCGGGTCTTGCAGGATGCTGATGTTGGTCAGCGCCACCGCTGCCGAGATCGAATTGGCGGCAAAGGTATTGGGCTGCGAGCCATCGGGAATCTTGGCCGCCAGGTCCGAACGCATCACCAGCCCTGCCATCGGCATGTCACCACCGATGCCCTTGCCGAAGGTCAGCATGTCGGGTTTCACGCCCGAGTGCTCCACGGCCCACATCTTGCCGGTGCGGCCGGCGCCAGCCTGCACTTCATCGACAATCAGCAATGCGCCGCTGCGGTCGCAGGCTTTACGCAGGATCTGCAGGAATTCCGGCGACGGTGGCACATAGCCGCCCTCGCCCTGGACCGGCTCGACGATCACGGCGGCCACGTCATCGGCAGCGGTGTAGGGGGTGTTGAGCAGGTAGTCGACGTATTCGCCGGCGATCTGCTCGGCGCTCTTGTTGCTGGTGTCGAAGGGGAAACGATAGGCGTAGGGGTAAGGGGCGTGGATCACGCCCCCCATGAAGGGACCGAAGCCCTTGCGGTAGGCGGTGCCGGTGGTGAGCGCATTGGAGGCATTCCAGATACCGTGATAGCCACCGTGGAAGGCGATGACCTGGTGGCGGCCGGTGACGCGTTTGGCGAACTTGACAGCCGCCTCCAGTGCATCGCTGCCGCCCTGGGTGAAGAAGGTGATGCAATCGCCGCGCAAGCCTTCGGGCATGATCTCGGAGATCTTGGCGGCCAGTTCGGTACGCTTGGAGCTGTTGACCTCCATCGAGTGCATCAGCGTCTCGGACTGCTTGCGGATGGCCTCGACCACCCTGGGATTGCAGCGGCCCACGCTGCTCACGCCCACGCCGGCGGACAGGTCGATGAAGGTATTGCCGTCGGGATCCTTGAAGGTCACGCCGAAGGCCTGGTCCATGGCAATGGGCATGCGCCCGCCGCCACGCGCCATCGATTCGGTGCGCGCCGACAGTTCCAGTGCCGCCGCGGTCTTGGGACCGGGATAGGTGGGCGACACCATCTTGGGAGCGTCGGCGAAGTTGAGCGACTCCAGTTCTGCTTCAATCATACAATTACCTTTCTATACCGTTTTCAAGAGAGTGTTCGCCTGCGCCAGCAGCAAGCGAGAGACCGGGAACTGCGCCGCGAAAAAGGACAGCAATGACTTCCTTGCGGCATGACTGGATTAAAACCCTTGAGCCGGATTAGCCATTAGCCCAAATGAGCAAGTCGTCATCGTGGCGGGAAAGGGTGGGAGAGATAATCGATGCGGGAGCGGCCCAGGCAGGCCGGAGCTGGCTGACAGCCACCTGACGGGCTGCGAGAGGGGCGGTCGCCACCTCCATGGGCAGGGCAAAAAAATGGCGGCCGAAGCCGCCATCAAAGGCACAATCAAGCACCATGAGCACACAGCGATGCTCTCATCGTCCCCACAGAGGCAACGGCGCCGCCGTGGCCGGACCGGCCAGGAGCGTCGTTGGCGCGGGGGGCGCCGCGATCCTGAATACCGATACCGTCCCCAGCAGGTTGCCGGCCTGCTGGCGCAGGCTCTCGCTGGCAGCGGCGCTTTGCTCGACCAGGGCAGCATTCTGTTGCAAGGCGTCATCGAGCTGCCGGATGGCCCCCTCGACCTCGGCGATATCACCGCTCTGGGCCACGCTGGCCTGGCTGATCTCGGCCACGATGGCGGAGACACTGCGCACCGCTGCCACGATCTCCTGCATGGTCTGGCCAGCCCGGTCCACCAGGCGTGCACCGGTCTGGATGCGCTCCACCGATTCATGGATCAGGGCCTTGGTCTCGCGCGCCGCCAGCGAGCTGCGCTGCGCCAGCGAACGCACCTCGGTGGCCACCACGGCAAAGCCGCGTCCCTGCTCACCGGCGCGCGCCGCTTCGACGGCGGCGTTCAAGGCCAGGATATTGGTCTGGAAGGCAATCCCGTCGATGGTGCCGACGATGTCGGAAATACGCTGCGAACTGCTTTCGATACCACGCATGGTCTGCACCACCTCCTGCACCACCTGTCCGCCCTGCAGCGCCACGGCACTGGCCTGCTGCGCCGTACTGCTGGCCTGGCGGGCGTCGTCGGCGTTCTTTTGCACGGTAGCGCTCAGTTCATTCATGGTGGCGGCGGTCTCTTCCAGCGCCGCCGCCTGCGCCTCGGTGCGGGTGGACAGGTCGGCGTTGCCGGAGGCGATCTCGATACTGGCCGTGGCCACGTTCTCGGCCTCGCGCCGTACCCCGGCCACGATGCCCACCAGCGCCTGCTGCATGCGCTGCATCGCGCTCAGCAACTGCCCGATCTCGTCACGACCACTGGCGCCGATCTCCCGGTCCAGCCCGCCCTCGGCGATATGGTTGGCGGCGTCCACGGCACGCCGGAGCGGTGCGGCGATGCCGCCGATCAACAGCCGCGCCAGGCCCAAGGTAAAGAGCAGCGCCGCCAGGCTCACCGCAATGAGCGCGCGCCACGCCCACAGGTACGCCCGCTCGCCGTCGATGACCGAGGCCGCCGACTCCTGCGAAACCGAGTCGCTGATGAACTTGAGGATGCCCGCCATGTCGTCATAAGGCCGGGCGCTGTCGGCTGCCAGCAACAGGGCTTCGGAGGACTGTCCGGCCTGAGCCAGTGCCACGGCCTTCTCGGCCAGTTCGCGATAGGACTTCCAGCTCGCTGCCAGCTGACGGCTGGTGGCGCGTTCATCATCGCCGCTGGCGAAGTCGATCAGGATCTTCAGGTACTTTTCTGCATAGGCCAGACCCTCGCGCCTGGCGGTGTCGGCGGCCTTGCCACCGCTGCCGTCGTCGGCCAGCAACGCCAGCGTGACACCCATGCGATATTGCGCCATGCCGATGCGGATGCCCGAGACCGATTCCATGGCCGGCACGTTGACCCGTCCCAACTGGTCAACCTGGGCATTGATGCGGCTCATGCGGTCATACGAAAAGACCGCCATGCCGATCAACATCAACAACAGCAGCAGGAAGGCCAGCCTGAGCTTGGCCGCAATGCTGAAACCCGTGAGCACCTGCCTCATGTTCCTGCTCCCCCTGAATGCCGCGTAGCGTGGATGCCAGTCTTCGTCAGGCAGGCACGCGGGTGATCTGGCTGATCATCTTGGTGACCAGGAAGCTCTCGAAGCCTTCCACCCCGCCCTCGCTGCCGAAGCCACTTTCCCCGATGCCGCCAAACGGCAGTTCGGGATGGGCCATGCCGGAATGGTTGATGTTGACCATGCCGGCCTGCAAGCCATTGGAGACCCGATGGGCAGTCTCCAGCGATTGCGTGAAGACGTAGGACGCCAGCCCCAGCGGCAAGGCGTTGGCCAGGGCGATGGCTTCTTCGGCCTGGCCGAAGGAGGTCACCGCCGCCAACGGGCCGAAAGGCTCTTCCTGCATCACCCGCGCCGTGGCCGGTACACCGGTCAGTAGCGTGGGCGCATAGAAATGCCCGCGTTGACCGATGCGTACACCGCCGGTGACCAGCTTGCCCCCCTGGGCCATGGCATCTTCGATGAGGCCATGTACCGCCTCGAAGCGACGGCCGTGGATCAACGGCCCCATCTGCACCCCCGCCTCATCACCAGGCCCCACCTTGACCTGTTGCAGGGCATCGGCAAAGGCGGCCACGAAGCGCTCGTGGATGCCCTGCTGCACATAGAAGCGCGAGGGCGACACGCAGACCTGGCCGGCATTGCGCGTCTTCAGGCGGGCCAGCAGGCGTGCTGCCGGCTCTACCTCGGCATCGTCGAACACCAGCACCGGCGCATGACCGCCCAGCTCCATGCTCATGCGCTTCATGTGCAGTGCGGCCTGGGCGGCCAGCTTGCGGCCCACCGGCACCGAGCCGGTAAAGGAGATATTGCGCACCAGCGGCGACTCGATCAGCTGCTGCGAAATCTCCGAAGATACGCCCGAGACGACATTGAACACCCCCGCCGGCACCCCGGCGTCATGGAACAGCCGGGCCATCAACACGATGGCCGCAGGCGACTCCGAGGGCCCCTTCAATACCACGGTGCAACCAGCGGCCATGGCAGCGGCGACCTTCTTCATGGCCTGGCCGAACGGAAAATTCCAGGGACTGATGGCAGCGCACACGCCCACCGGCTCGCGCACCACCAGTTGCCGCACCTCGGGATGGCGCGGGCTGACCACGCGGCCATACAGGCGGCGGCCTTCCTCGGCGTGCCAGTCCAGGTGTTCGGCGGCGTTGATGATTTCGGCGACGGCGTCGGCCAAGGGCTTGCCGTTGTCCATGGTGATGGCCGACGCCATCGCCTGGGCCCGTTCACGCGCCAGCGTGGCGGCGCGGCGCAGGATGTCGGAGCGCTCCAGCGGCGACACCTGGCGCCAGTGCTGGAAGGCCCGGTGGGCGGCCTGGATGGCTTGTTCGATGTCAGCGGCCTCGGCCCAGGGCAGACACCCCAGCACCTCGTCATCGGCGGGATTGCGCACTTCCTGGTAACGACGGCCTTCGACACCCTGGAACCGTCCATCGATATAGAGCTGCAGATCTGGATACATGTGTATCACCTTGAACCTTGAAAGGGAGACACACCCATCGGGTGTGCTGAAATGAACACTGCGCTAGGTCGCCACGCGGTCGAGATAGCGCCGCATCACGGCCGGGGCGTCGCCCGCACGACCGGCCGCGGCGATGAAACGGTCGGGCCGCAACAAGACCCAGTCCACGCCGTTCTGCTTGAACCAGGCGTTGAGCATGTTTTCATGATCCTGGACCACCACGCCGGAGCCCGTCAGTGGCTGGCCCCGCTGCCCGGAACGCGAGCGTACCCCTTGCAGGTAGTCGCAGCCGAAAGCCGCCATGCGACGGCGCAGGTCGGCGTCTGCGCCCTCCAGCACATCGCTGCGCCAGCTCAAGAGCGTGAAGTGACTGCCGCACAGGTCGTCCAGCCGCATCACCTCGCCCGCGCCGGTTTCCACCAGCGATTGCAGGAACATGCGGCCAACCAGATCGCCGCGGCTCTGCGGATCGGCCCGCATCACCGCCTGACTGCTGAAGCTGGGCATGGGCTTGAATTTCATCTGCAGTACATAGTCGCGCACCCGTGCAATATCCTTGATGGCCAGGAAGAACCTGTCACGGCACCAGGCCAGCAGGCGGTTCTTCTGCGACAGCACCGCCCCGAACAGGTCGGCCAGATCGATCATGGCTTTCACGTGAGCATGGCGCTCCTCGTGATAGCTGGCCAGGAGTTCCGGCTTCATCCGGCCTTGCAGAATCCAGGCCAGTTTCCAGCCCAGGTTGAACGCGTCGCGCAGACCCGCATTCAACCCCTGCCCAATCCAGGGCGGCGTGATGTGAGCGGCATCGCCGGCCAGGCAGATGCGTGCACAGACCAGCGACCCGGCCACACGCGAATTGTGGGTATAGACACGAGCACGGATGATGTTGAGCGCATCGACATCGGTCACATGCTCGCGCAGCAGTTCGCGCACCTTCGCGGGCTCCAGCATCTGTTCACCATCCTCGCCCGGGAACAGCATGAACTCCCAGCGACGAACGCCATAGGGCAGCGCCAAGCAGACGTATGGGCGTCGCGGTTCGCAATGCAGTGCCGTATAAGGTGCATCCAGCGGATCGTTGTCACACTCGATGACCACCCACTTGGCCGGATGGGTCTTGCCCTCGTAGGGTAGCTTGAGTATCTGTTCACGCACGGTACTACGTCCGCCATCACAACCCACCACGTACTCTGCGCTCAGGTAGCTCTGCATGCCAAGAGCATCGCTGACGGTGGCTAGCACACCCTGATCGTCCTGGACGAGGTCCAGCAGTTCCACCCCCGAACGCAACTCCACGTGCGGGAACCGACGCAGGCCCTGGCGCAGCGTGGCCTCGCCCAGTGGCTGCGAGAACAGGTTGCGACGATACCAGCCGAATTCGCGCGTGGTTGGTTGAATCTCCGCGAAGCAGCGGCGGTCGGCGGTGTACATGCGCATGGGCACGTTCTGGATCACGTCACGCACGATGGCATCGGCCAAGCCGGCCGACTGGAAGGTGCGCAGAGCTTCGTCATCGATTCCGACGGCACGCGGATAATCGAGTACATCGAGATAGCGTTCGATGACAATCGTGGAGATGCCATAGGTGCCCAGCAGATTGGCCAGCGTCACGCCAACCGGTCCGGCACCGACGATGAGCACCTGGGCCTGCACGGCTGCACTCATGTGAGGCTCCCACCAGTACTGGAGAAGCCGGCCGTCTCCGGGGCGCCCATGAGCAGGCGGCTTTCCTGCTGTACCAGCAGGCCGCGCACCTGCTTGCGGAATTCGGCGAACTGGGCATCGGCCAGCAGCGCGCCGCGACGGCGCGCACGGTCGTCAAGGCTGTCGAAGGCCCAGTGGTAGACCAACTGGTTCAGGTCGCCGCTCTCGGCAATCATCATCGCCACCAGCTTGCCCAAGTGGCGCACCTGGTGCTCGCGGCCGCATTCGTTGTAGATGCGCACGTAGTCACGCACGCCGCCAGGCACCATGGTGTAGGTGCGCAGTTCGTGGATCATGGATTCTCCTCCGCCATTGCAGGTTGTTCTTGTGCCAGGAACTGCCGCACCACCTCGGCAAAGGCGTCCGGCTGGTCGTCGTGGATATAGTGGCCGGCATCGGCAATGGTGCGGGTGACGACGCGTCCATTGAGCTGGCGCATCTCGGCCGCGATCTCGGCCGACAGGTAGTCCGAGCGCTCGCCACGCACCACCAGGGTGGGACACCGCAGCGCCATGATGTGCGGCCGCAGGTCGATGATCCGGGTGAGATCAGGCATCAGGCGCGTGGTGCTGATGCCGACGTGGTCGTAACGCCAGGTGTAGCCGCCATCGATGGCCTTGAGCATGTTGTGCAGTCGCTGCTGGCGTGCCTCTTCGGTGACGCTGGGGCGCAACGCCCGCATGAAGTCGCTGGCCTCTTCCCAGCTGGCGAAATGGCTGGGGGTGGTGGCCAGCTCGCGGCGGATGCGGGTGGCACCGGGACTGTTCTCGAAGGCGCCGGGACCGGCGTCCTCGATGACGAGCCGGCGTACCTTGCTGGCGTGGCGGGCGGCATAGACGATGGCATTGATGCCGCCCATCGAATGGCCCAGCAGGTCGAACTGGCGCAGGCCCAGCCGGGCCACCAGCGCTTCCATGTCGGCCACGTAGGTGTCGGTGTAGTAATTGCAGCCGACGTCCCAGTCGCTGCTGCCGCGCCCGCGCTGGTCCAGGGCGATGAAGCGGTAGCTCCCCGGCAAGCGCTGCACCAGGTCGGCAAAGGTCTCGCCATAGCCGCGTATGCCATGCAGCAGCAGCAGGGGAAAGCCTTGCGGATCGCCCCACTCGGTGATGTGGAAGTTCAATCCCGACAGGGTCAGCGAATAATCTCTGCGCTGCATGATGGTCTCCGTATCGATGCGCTGGTCAGTGTCAGACCAGGCCGTCCTGTCCCTTGATATCGGACGCCTTCAGGCCGCCCAGGCGGGCGTTGAGGCGGCCACGTGTGGCGAAGGCCCAGATCAGCACCACTTCGTCACGATTGGGAGCGTCATTGAACTGGGCGCTGACGGTGTCGTAGTGCGAGCGCACGTACAGCGCATCCTTGTGCGCCAGCGGGATGTCGATGATGGTGCCGGGGCCACCGCGCTTGCCGGTCGAGGGCACCCAGGACTTGGCACCGCCCACGCCATCGCGCACGGGGTTGGCCGCAGGGTTGGTCAGCAGGGCGTTGCCGTGTTCATACTCGCCATCCACGCCGACCAGGCAAGCCTTGCCGTAGCTTTCGATGGCCTGTCCCTGGGCTGCCTCACGGATGCGGCGGGCGAATTCCTGGCCCAGCAGTGGCGAGGGGTCGATCCAGGACGACAGGTCCTCTACGTACTTGCCGGCGAAAGGATTGTGGATGCAGGCGGCGATGACGATCTTGCGCAACGGCGCACCATCGGTGGATTTTCCGCTCTCGCCAGCCAGGCTGTCTTCGATTTGCAGGAACCACTTGCGGATATGGAAGTTCTCGAAATTGGGGGTCTTCATCAGGTGTCCTTTGAACGATGCGATGCGGAGATAGCTGACCGCCTTACAGCGGATCAAGCCGGAAGGTATCGCTGGGCGCGTTGTACTGGCCCAGCAGGCGCTTGCCTTCTTCATCGTCGTGCGCGGTCTCGAAGAAGAACTCGAAGCGGTGGCCATCCGGGTCGTGGAAATAGATGCCGTAGCCGACCTTGTGATCAGTGATCTTGAAGATCTCGATGCCCTTGGAGAGCAGCATGCCGTAGAGGCGACGAAACTCGTCCATGTCGCCTTCGACCTCCAGGCCGTAGTGCTGCATGTTGACCTCGCCGCGCACAGCCTGGGAGGGGGCTTCCACGCCGATGAGTGCGATGTCGTGGTGCTTCTTGCCGAAGGACAGGAACACCCAGCGCTCGGCGCGGGCCGTGACCGTCATCCCCAACACGTCTTCGTACCAGGGCGCCGAGCCATGCGGATCCTTGACGAACAGGGCCAGGTGGGTGCGACGGATGCGCGGCTTGATGGTGGCAGTTGCTGACATGACGCCGTCCTCTCTGGTCCTTAGTCGATCGATTGCGGGTGGGCGTGTACCGGCGCCACGAAGGGCGTCCAGGCCACCGAGGTGATTTCGCTGAAATCACGCCATTCCTTGTACCAGCTGCACCCGCCATCAGTGGAGCGCAACAGGTAGCCATACTTGGTACCGGCGAAGAGCAGTTGCGGATCCGATGGATGACCGCCGAAGGCCCATACCGTGGAATTGGGCGCGGTATGGAGCAGGCTGGCGCGCCAGCTCTGGCCGCGATCCTCGGAGCGATAGATGCGCGTGCGCGTGCCGGGGGTACCATCGCCGATGGCCAGCAGCAGCGTGTTGCCCTGCGGGTCCAGCGCCTGGATGGTGCGGGTGTAGTACAGGCCGTCGAAGCGTTCCTTGGAGGCCTTGGCCACGAAACTCTCGGCATCGTCGGTACTCTCGCAGACCGAATTGACGGTCACCACCACATGCTTGACCGGAGACTCGGCCGTGGCTGGCAGCACGGTGATGGCGTGGATGTCGGAATTGTTGATGCCGCGTCCTGGGGTATCGATGCGGGTCCAGGTATCGCCTTCGTCGTTGCTGCGCCAGGCACCGCCTTCTTCCACCCCGAACCAGACTTCGCTGGGCGCATCGGCGCGTACGAAGATGGTGAGGATGCGCGGCTTGTGCACGCCCGAGCAGAACTCCGGCAGCTCCACGTCGAGCTGCTGCCACGACAGGCCACCGTCACGCGAGCGGTACATGCGGGCGCGTGAGGGTGCGCCGCTGCCCGCGAAGACCAGCTTGGGATTGGCGGGACTGAAGGCCAGCGACCAGATGGTCTGATCATCGGCGGGCGAGGCGATGCGTTTGAAGTGGGCGCCACCGTCGGTGCTGAGGCAGATACCTGCATCCGCGCCGGCCAGCACGCGCGCCGGGTCCGACGGGTCGACGGCCAGGCTGCGTACCACGCCATCGAATTCGATGGCTTCCTTCAGGCCCAGGCGGTGCCAGGTCGCACCATTGTCGACGCTGCGCACGATACCTTGGCCGGCGGTCCCGACCAGGATGGTTCCTTGCATGATGGTGTCCTCTTCAATGTCAGATGTAGATGCCGCGGGTGATGCCGCCGTCCACGGCGAGGGATTCGCCGGTGATGGCGGCTGCGCGCGGCGAGGCCAGGAACAGCACGACGTCGGCGATTTCTTCCACCTGCAGCACGCGCCGGATCGGCGTGGCCTTGGCGTAGTTCTGCTCGACCTGTTCGGGGCTCAGGCCTTGCAACTTGGCCTCCTTCTCGTACAGCTCGTGGATATGCGGGGTCTCGACCACGCCGGGATGGATCACGTTGACGGTGATGCCGTCCGGCCCCAACTGGTCCGACAGGGTCTTGGTGAGATGGCAGATGGCCACGTTGCGCATGCCCGAGAGCTGCTTGCTGCCACGCCCGGTCAGGCCACCGATGTTGATGATGCGACCGTAGCCGCCCGCGCGCATGTGCGGGGCCACGGCCTTGGCGAAGCGCATGTAGCCGACCACCTTGATGTTGATGTCCTCCAGCAGGCCTTCGGGGCTGGCGTGCTGGATCTCCGAGCGCACCAGCCCGCCCGGATGGGCCGCACCATTGACCAGGATGTCGATGCGGCCGAAGTGCCGGGCCGCCTGCGCCACCGCTGCGTCGACCTGCTCGGTGTTGCTGACGTCGGCGGCCACGGCGATGACTTCGGTGCCGGTGGACTCGCTCAATTCCCTGGCCACGTCTTCCAGCTTGGCCTTGCTGCGCGCCACGATGGCCACGCGCACGCCTTCGCGCGCCAGTGCTTCGGCCACGGCGCGGCCGATGCCCAGGCTGCCGCCGGTGACGACAGCGGCCTTGCCTTGCAGTTTCAACTCCATGCTTGCTCCTTGTTCAATGCGATCAGTGCGTACCGATCATGCCGGCCGCGGTGGTGTGGGAATGTCTTAGAGCGCCATCTCGATGAGGGCCGGGCCCTGGCCCGCGAAGGCGGCCTGCAACTGCTGCTGCAATTGCAGCGCATTCTCGGCGCGCGTGGCCGGCACGCCATAGGACTGCGCCAACCCCACCCAGTCGATGCGGGGATGGTCCAGCGAGGTCATCTGTGCGGCACGCTCACCCAGGGGGGCGCCATCGCGGCGCAGTTCGTTGCGCAGGATGGCGTACTGGTGGTTGGCGGCGATGAGCACCACCACCTTGGCGTTCTCGTGCGCCAGCGACCACAGGGTCTGGATGGTGTATTGCGTGCTGCCGTCCGAGAGCAGGCCGACCACGGTGCGATCCGGGCAAGCCACGGCCGCGCCCAGCGCCACCGGCAAACCCTGGCCGATCGCACCGCCTGTGTTGGTCAGCACGGTATGGGGACGGGCGGCATCCGAAACCGCGTAGAAGGGATAGCCACAGGTACCCCCCTCGACCGAGACGATGGCGCGCTCCGGCAGTTCGCGCGCCAGCACGGCGGCAATCTTCTGCGGCGTCAGTTCGCCTTCGGGCAGGGCGGGCAAGGTATGCTGCGGCGTCACGTAGGCAGGCGCGGCCAGCGCATCGGCCAGTTGCTCGAGTCGCTCGGCGGCCGGACGACCCGGCAGGCTGATCGTCAACAGGCGATCGGGCGCAACCAGGGCACTGGGATGACCGACATAGCCGAAGTAGGTGATCGGCGGCAGGGCCCCCACCAGCACCACCAGATCGGCCTCATCGAGTACCTGGCGGGCCGGCTCCGGAAAATACGGCAGACGGTCGAAGGAAGGCAGCCCCTGGCCGCGCTCGGCACGGGACGGGAAGGTTTCTGCGTAGACGCTGCACCCCAGTTGCGCGGCAATGCGCGCCACGGCGCGCTGGGCAGGTGCGCCCAGGCCGCTGTCGTCGCCACCACCGCCCAGCAGGAACACCACGTGCCTGGCCTGGCGGATACGCGCCAGGGCCTGGACCGGCTGATAGTCATCGACGGCCTCGGCAGCGCTATCCAGGTTGCTTGCGGCGGTGCTCGCCGGCGCCACCACCTCGAACTGGAAGTCGGCCGGGAAGATCAGGGTGCTGCCCTGCCCGCCCGCAGCCAGGCTCTGGCGCACCGACTCGCCGGTGGCCGGAAGGATGTCGGCCGTGCCGGTGATGCGGTGGACCCAAGCCGAGACCGGATGGGCCAGCGATTCAATATCGGAAGTCAGCGGCGCGTCATAGGGCAGGTGCCAGCTGGTATGGTCGCCGATGATGTTGACGATGGGCGTGCGGGCGCGGCGGGCGTTATGCAGGTTGGCGATGCCATTGGCAAAGCCCGGCCCCAGGTGCAGCAGGGTGCTGGCCGGGCGCCCCAGCATGCGGCCATAGCCGTCGGCGGCACCGGTGCAGACGTTCTCTTGCAACGCCACCACGCAGCGCAGCTTGGGAAAGCTCTCCAGGCCGCGTACCAGGTCCAGTTCGGTGGTGCCGGGATTGGCGAAGCAGGTGTCCACGCCTTGCGCCAGCAGGCCAGCCCATAATGCGTGCGCTCCAGTGTATCGGGTCATTTCTCTTCCTTTGCCGCCAGCGGCCAGCGCCGCGCGCGGGCGCGCTTGTGGGGGTTGAACAGACCAGCGCCACTGCGACAGCAGGCTGGTTGTCGGCATCTCGATTCAATCCGACATAAAATCACTTATTTTCATATAGACGAAATTTGCACATAATTTCCGCTATTGAAATTAGTGTTTTATTGCTTGATTTTGAATATAAGAGATTTGTGCAATAGCTTTGAGCCCAAATCGGCAATTGGTGTGGCCACCCCGTTCCCACGGTGCGGGGGGCCTTACAATAGCCAGCCATCGGGCGCCCTGTTGCCTTCAACCACACCGAGACCATGAATAGCCTGAGCCGCATGCTGGACGTCCTGACCCTGTTCAAGCCCAGCCAACCCGTTATCGACATCGACATCATCTGCGCCCAGCTGGGCTACACCCCGGCCAGCGCCTATCGCTATGTGCGGGAACTGGGCAATGCCGGTCTGCTGGTGAAGATGCCGCGAGGCTATGCGGTGGGACCGAAGGTGATCGAGCTGGATAGCCACATGACGCGCTTCGACCCCTTGCTGGCGGCCAGCCGTGACATCGTCGGCGACCTGGTGGCGCAAACCGGGCTGGAGTTGCTCATCAGCGAGTTGTACGGTTCGACCGTGATCAACATCCTGCAGGAGTCGGGCAGCAATGACGCGCGCCTGAACTATGGACGCGGCACGCCCATGGACCTGTTCCACAGCGCCACGGCGCGGGTGATCCTGGCCTACCTGCTACCGCGTCAACTGCGCAAGCACTTCGACCAGGCCAGCGCCGAGGAGCTGCGGCTGGTCGGCAGCCACTGGAAGGACTTTTCCAAGGTGATGCTGAAGATACGCAGGGATGGTTTCTGCGTCAGCGAGGGCGAGCTGGATCCAGGCAAGACCGGCATCGCCGCCCCGCTCTTTGACGAGAAGCAGCGCATCCTGGGCAGCATCACGCTGGCCGGCAATACCGAGCGGGTCAATGCCTTCAACCGCGACTTCCTCTCGGGGCTGATCGTCGATGCGGCGCGCAAGATCACGGCGCGCATTGCGGGCTGAAGAGCGCGTACGAAAAAAAAGCGCCGGTCAAGCTGACCGGCGCGCACGGGCATGATCCGCGACAGTTACTGGAAGACCTTCTGCACCTGACGTCGCGCCGTCTGCGATGGCAGCTCCCCGAACAGCGCCTGGTAATCCTCGGCAAAATGGCTCAGGTGAAAGAAACCCCAGCGCGAAGCAATATCGCCGATCGACGCTTGCTGCGCGGTGGTGGACAACAGCTCGCGCCGCACGCCGTTGAGGCGCACGCAGCGCAGGTAGTTCAGCGGGGTGGTCTCGGCCACTGTCTGGAAACTGTTTTGCACCGTGCGTCGGCTCACCTGCAAGCGCTGGCATACCTCGAAGATGCTGGGTACATTGGCGGCATCGACGATGGTCTGGCGGTGCAGCTTCTCCACGATGTAGCTGCGGGTGGTGCTCATCTGACGACTGGCATCGCAATCCGGCGTCGACAGCAGACCCAGCAACTCGCCCAGCAACGACGATTCCATTGCCTGCTCGCGCTGATCGGCCTGGGCATCGAGCTGCCACCGGTCACCATCGATCTGCAGCATCGCATGCGAGAAGATGTTCAACAACCGCTCGCGGCAAGCGCGCAAGCCCTTGGGTGGCACCTTGATGACCGGCTGCTTCAATAGCGCGACGATACGGTCCGGGTCGGGCATCTGGTGCAGATGCTCCTCGAACAGGCCTCGGTCGAAGGTCAACGAGAGGGGAAGGCGAAGCAGATCTGGTCCTTGGGCGCTTCGCCGTGTTGCACCACGCGCTTGTTGATGCGCTCGCGGAAGGCGTGGCAGCGCCGGGTCGACAATTGCATCAGCGAGCTTTCCAACTTGCCTGCGGAAATCTGTGCGTAAGTCTGCTTCCAAGCGCCGATGGCGACGGCGTGCATATGCACATCCTGAAAACGGTGAATGCTTTGCAACATGGTCTTTCTCCAAGTGAGCCGCGCCTGCTTCGCGAACGTGGCTCTGTCTCCATGCATTTAACGTGCCTGCACTTATATTTTTTTGGTCGAGGCGGGCATCGCCAAGGGAATCTGGATGGTGCCGCCCCGGCGCGTGCGAGGTGCCGCGGCCACCCAGCTGTTTTATGCAAATTTATCTCAATAACAAAATTTAGCAAATACTTTTACAAATTTCGTCGCCTGGATGATTCAGTTTTCAAAATAGTGCAACTTTAGTTTTTTATGCACAACATCAATGCAGCCTGGTCGACAACTGGGCAGAAATCATTTTCCTGCAGCAATGCCGGGCTTGTGGCTCGCATCGGGAGGAACTGCCGGCAAGGCTTTTGCTGAAGCGCCGAATTGCTCATTTGGGCTAACCGCCCCGCCCTGCTCTCGTCCATTCTGGCTCCATGCCGGCCCGCTTGCGTAACTTCCTGCTTAAGCAGTGCGCAAGTGCCCGCATGCCGTATCCCTCGACAACCGCCAACACGAGAATGAGCATGTCTCTCCATCTTCAGCACTTTATTTCCGGCCAGGCCAGCGAGGCCGCCGACGGCCAGCGCATGGACCTGGTCAACCCGATCAACGAGGAAATCTATGCCAGCGCCGCGCAAGGCACGGCCGCCGACGTGGCGCGCGCCGTGGCGGCTGCCAAGGCGCAGCTGGAAGGCGGCGCCTGGAGCAAGCTGTCGGGCCTGCAACGCGGCCAGCTGCTACACCAGCTGGCCGCACTGGTGGAACGCGATAGCGACCTGCTGGCCGACATGGATGCGCGCGCCATCGGCCGCTCGCCCATGGAGCCGCGCATGATGGACGTACCCAACGCCATCAGCCACCTGCGTGCCGCCGCTGGCTGGGCCAACCAGATGGAAGGCCGCACCATTCCTACCGCCGGCTACATGGGCAAGCCCACGCTGTCCTACACGGTACGCGAGCCGGTCGGTGTAGTCGGTGCCATCCTGCCCTGGAACGCGCCACTGATGATCACCAGCTGGAAAGTTGCCGCGCTGCTGGCAGCCGGCTGCACGGTGGTCATCAAGCCGGCCGAGGAAACGCCACAATCGGCGCTGCACCTGGCGCGCCTGGCGCAGGAAGCGGGCTTTCCCGATGGCGTCATCAATGTCGTGACCGGCTATGGCAACACCGTGGGCCGTGCATTGTGCGAACACCCTGACGTGGCCAAGATCAGCTTTACCGGCAGTCCCGAGGCGGGACGCGCGATCCAGCGCATCGCCGGCGAACAGTTCAAACGAGTCACCCTGGAACTGGGCGGCAAGAGCCCCCAGATCGTGTTCGACGACGCCCCCTTCGAGGATGCACTGTTCGGTTGCACCCTGGGCCTGTTCGTCAATCAAGGCCAGGTATGTGCGGCCGGTTCCCGCATCCTGGTGCAGCGCAGCCTGGCACAGCGCTTCGCCAAGGCGCTGGCCGAGGCTGCCAGCGGGATCACCGTGGGCGATCCCAGCCAGCCCGGCGTGCGCATGGGGCCGGTGGCCAAGAAGGCGCAGTTCGAGCGTGTGAACCGCTACATCCAGCAGGGGCTGGACGAGGGTGCCACCCTCCTGGCGGGTGGCGTCTCGCATCCGGACAAGGGCTGGTTCGTGCAACCCACCATCTTCGCCGACGCCAACAACGACATGAGCATCGCCCGCGAGGAAATCTTCGGGCCGGTGGGCACCATCATCACCTTCGATACGGAAGAAGAGGCCATCGCCCTGGCCAATGACTCCAGCTACGGCCTGGCTGCCACCATCTGGACCAACAACCTGGCGCGCGCGCATCGCGTGGCATCCGGGGTCAAAGTCGGTGCAGTGGGCGTCAATTGCTGGAGCCCGCTGGACGCCAACCTGCCCTGGGGCGGCATCAAGGATAGCGGCATGGGCCGCGAAGGCGGCCTGGCAGGCGCCCTGGCCTACACCGAAGAAAAGACGGTGACCGTGTTGCTGGCCTCCTGAGTTCGAATCCCTCCTGACGGACGCGACGTGGCGTGAGCTGCGCCGCGTCCTTTTTCATCATTGAGCCCATCGCGGTGGACCGGCCTGCGGCACCACCATCGTCGCCACTACCTGCAATGGGTGCGACTTGAGCCGACCATGAAAAACGGGCCTTGCATCGCAAGGCCCGTCTCCTTTGTCCCCAGCTTCCGAGCGCGACTACAGCTTGTGGCTCCCCAACGCCGCAAACCGCAGCGGTGCGCAGCGGCGCAGGCGCGTGGCCAGCATCACACCGATCACGATGGCCAGCGGGATCATCGAGCACAGCGCATAGGACATGGACTTGCTGGCACCGGTGAGCACATCGAAGTGCAGGATCGCGGTGCTGAGGATATAGAGCAGTGCCACCAGCGAGATGGCCGGCAGGATGCGCACGCGCCAGGCACTGTCGCAGGCGTCGGGGTGGCGACGGAAATAGCAGATCACGGCCGCCGACGTCATGATCATCAACAGCATCAGGCACAGCGCGGCCAGGCTGGAGAACCAGGCGAACAGATGCAGGATGGGATGGGCATCGAAGAGCGCAAACAGCGTCACCACCACCGCAGCGATCACACTCTGCAGTGCCGACCCCATGTGCGGACTCTGGTAGGTCCGGTGGGTGGTGCCCAGCAGGCGGTGCAGGAGACCGTCGCGGCCGACCGCATAGAAATAGCGTGCCGCCGAACTGTGGAAGGCCAGCAGGCCGGCATAGATGCTGATGACGAAGAGGATGCGGATGACCGCCGTCAAGCCGGGTCCGGCGTAGTGATCCGACATCATGTAGATGAAGGCGGTCGGATCCTGCATCCCTTCAAGCTGCTTGACGACCTTGTCACTGCCGGCGCCGATGATCAGCGACCACAGCGAGATGGCGTAGAAGCCGCCGATGAGCAACACCGAGGTATACGTGGCAATGGGGATGGCGCGCTTGGGGTTCTTGGCCTCTTCACCATAGATGGTGGTGGCTTCAAAACCGATGAAGGCCGCAAAGGCAAACAGCAGGCCGATGGACGGCGTGCCGCTCATGACGTGGCTGGGCGAAAAGGAATCCAGGTTGATGCCATGGTCGCCCCCCGAGCGCAGGATACAGAAATCCAGCACCAGCACGGCCAGGTATTCGGCCACCACCACCACCGACAACAGGCGCGCCGACAGGTCGATGTTGCGATAACCCAGGATGGCCACGCTCGACATGGCCACGGCCGCATAGACCCACCAGGCCAGGTGGATGCCGAAGATGTCCGAGAAGGTCGCCGACATCACCCCGCCGAACATGCCATACAGACCGATCTGGAGGATGTTGTAGGCCAGCATGGCCAGCACCCCGGCCACGCCACCGGCGATGCCGCCCAGGCCAGCGCTGGAAAAGGCATAGAAGCCGCCAGCATTGGTGACGTGGCGCGCCATGGTGGTGTAGCCCACCGAAAAGGCCAGCAGCAGCAGCAGGATCAGCACCAGCAGGGCCGGTGTGCCCGCGCCATTGCCCAGCATGATGCCGATGGGAAATCCACCCGCGATGACGCTCAGCGGACTGGCGGCGGAGACCACGAAGAAGATGATGAAGCCGACCCCCAGGGCGTTCTTCCTCAATGCATTCTCTTCTCTGACTTGGTTGCTGCAATCGACCTGGCTCATCGTACCCATACCTTATCTCTGAAAACACGTGCGTCTCGTCATCGCCGTGATCGTCTCGTCCTTGCATCATTGGCTGATGGCAATGGCGATCATCGACGTCTTGCATGCCATGCAGGCTGCGTGAGGGGTAATGGCATTCTAGAGAGGGATGGGCGTTTTCTTTAGCCCAAATTGGCAGTGCGTCGTCGCCGGGAAGATTGTAGGACGGAGAAGGACGGGATGGCGCGAAGCCGACGCCGAAAAAGCGCAGGCACGCACACGCTGTGGTGGAGTAGCCCCATTTTCCTGACGCAGCGCTGACAGATCATGGCGCCTTACGGGCCCGGCCTTGCCCTCGTCCCAGCACCACCACGAAGAACACCGGCACGAACAGCACCGCCAGCACCGTGGCACTGACCATGCCGCCGAAGACGCCGGTGCCGATGGCGCGCTGCGTCTCTGCACTGGCGCCGGAGGCCAGCATCAACGGCACCACGCCCAGTGCAAAGGCCAGCGACGTCATCACGATGGGTCGCAGGCGCAGGACCGCCGCCTTGATCGCCGAAGGCACCAGGCCGAATCCCTCGCGATGCAACTGCCGGGCGAACTCGACGATGAGGATGGCATTCTTGGCCGACAGGCCGATGACGGTGATCATGCCCACCTTGAAAAAGACATCATTGGGCATCTCCCTCAGGATCACCGCCGCTACCGCACCGATCAAGCCCAGCGGCACCACCAGCATCACCGACAGCGGAATGCGCCAGCTCTCGTAGAGCGCCGCCAGCACCAGGAACACCACCAGCATCGACAGCGCCATCAACATCGGCGCCTGCGCGGCCGACTGACGCTCCTGCAGCGACTGTCCGGTCCAGGCCACGGCAAAGCCCGGCGGCAATTGCTGCGCCAGTCTTTCCATCTCGTCCATGGCGGCACCGCTGGAGACGCCTGATGCGGCGCTACCGGAGATGCGCACCGCAGGCAAGCCCTGGTAGCGCTGCATCTGCGTGGGCGCCATGTGCCATGACGCGCGGACCAGCTCGCGCAGCGGCACCATGCCGCCGCTCTGGTTGCGCACATGGAGTTTCATGATGTCCTCGATCTGCATGCGCGCGCCGGCCTCGGCCTGCACGATGACCTGCTGCATGCGGCCGCCATTGGGAAAGTCATTGATATAGGCCGAGCCCAGCGCCGCCGACAGGGTCTCGTTGATGCCGGCAAAGGACACCCCGAGCGCAGCGGCCTTATACCGGTCCACGTCCAGTTCGATGCTGGCGCCCGGTGGCAGGCCGTCGGAATAGACGCCGCTGAGCTTGCTGCTCTGCGCGGCCAGCGCCAGCAGGCGGGCCTCGGCTTGCTTGAGCGCCGCATACCCGTGGTTGGCGCGGTCCTGCAGGCGCATCGCAAACCCGGACGAATTGCCCAGTTCCTCGATGGCCGGCGGCAACAGGCTCATGACCACGCCATCGGCACCGCTCTCCATGGCCGCCTGCGCCAGCATCGCCTCCTGCGCGGCGGTGGAGCCATGACGCTGCTTCCAATCCTTCAGCTCGGTGAAGGCCATGGCCGCGTTCGGCCCCGAGCTGGAGAATCCAAAGCCCAGCACCGACAGATTGGCACCGACGTCCTCGCGGCTTTGCAGGTACCGCTCGAACTGCCCGACCGCCTGGGCGGTGCGTTCGGTGGTAGCGTCGGCCGGCAGCTGGAAGGAGGTCATGAAATAGCCCTGGTCTTCCTCCGGCAGGAAGGCCGAGGGCAGCACGCGCAAGGCCAGCACCAGCATCGCCGAGAGCGCGCCGAAGACCAGCATCACGCGCAGGCTGCGGGCGATGAGCCGGCCCAGTGCCGATTCATAGCGCGCCGTCAGGCGTGCAAAGGCGCGGTTGAAGGCGCCGAAGAAGCCGCGCTTGTCGTGATGCCCCGGCGCCACCGGCCTGAGCAAGGTGGCGCACAGGGCCGGCGTGAGGCTCAGCGCCAGGAAGGCCGAGAACAGGATGGAGACCGCCATGGCCAGCGCGAACTGCCGGTAGATCACCCCCACCGAACCACCGGCCAGCGCCATCGGGATGAACACCGCGGTCAGCACCAGCGTGATGCCGATGATGGCCTCGGTGATTTCGCCCATGGCCTTGATGGTGGCCTCGCGCGGGCCCAGCCCCTCCTGCGCCATGATGCGCTCGACGTTCTCCACTACCACGATGGCATCGTCGACGATGATACCGATGGCCAGCACCATGCCGAACATGGTCAGCACGTTCACCGAATAGCCCACCACCAGCATCACCGCCAGCGTGCCCAGCAGCGCGATGGGTGCGACGATGGCCGGAATGACCGTATAGCGCACGTTCTGCAGGAACAGGTACATCACCAGGAACACCAGCACCATCGCCTCGACCAGCGTCTGTACCACCTTCTGGATGGAGATCTTGACGAAGGGCGCGGTGTTATAGGGCAGCGAGTAGCGCATGCCCTCCGGCAGCGTGGCACGCAGTTCTTCCATGCGCGCGCGAATGGCCTCGGCCGTGCGTACCGCATTGGCGCCTGGCGAAAGCTGCACCGCCGCCACCCCGGCGGGCTTGCCATCCTCGCGATTGGAGAAGGCATAGGATTGCGCGCCCAGCGCCACCCGGGCGACGTCACCCAGCAACACGCGCGAGCCATCCGGCTTGGCCTTGAGCACGATGGCGGCGAACTGCGCGGGTGACTGCAACTGCCCTTGCACCGTCAGCGGCACAGCGATCTGCTGCCCTGGCAGGGCCGGCGCATCGCCCAGCCGGCCGGGGGCGATCTGGGCGTTCTGCTGCGTGATGGCCGTACTGATGTCTCCGATCGACAAGCCATAGGCATTGAGCTTGAAGGGATCGACCCAGATGCGCATGGCTTGCTCGGCGCCAAACAATTGCACCCGGCCCACGCCTTCCACGCGGCGCAATTCCTCCACCACGTTGCGGGCCAGGTAGTCGCTCAGCGCGACCTCGTCATGGCGACCATCGACCGAGGTCAGGCTCACCATCAGCAGGAAGCCGGACGCTGCCGATTCCACCGTGATGCCGTTCTGGCGCACCGTCTGCGGCAGGCGCGCCTCGATGGCCTTGAGCTTGTTCTGCACGTCCACCTGGGCCAGCTCGGGATCGGTACCCGGCTTGAAGGTGACGCTGATCTGCGCCGACCCGGAGCTGTCGGCCGAGGAGTCGAAGTACAGCAGGTTCTTCACCCCCGACAGCTCGCGCTCGATCAGGCTGACGACGCCATCGTTCATGGCCTGGGGCGTCGCGCCCGGATAGGTGGCCGTGATGGAGACCGTGGGCGGCGCCACCGACGGATAACGTGAGATGGGCAACTGGCTCATGGCGATCACGCCGAAGAGGATGATGAACAGCGCGGCGTGAGTGCTTTGCCGCGCGTGGCAAGCCGACAGTACAATCGCGGGGAGAGCGGAGTCTGGGTCACGACGATGAGGATTGCGCGACACAACAATGGAGTTTCGATGGAGAGGGAAAGCATGTCCGACAAAACGACGCCGTCCACCACCGTCCCGGACAGCGGCGTACTGATCCTCATCGCCGAGGATGCGCCGGAAATCGCCGAGATCCTGGCCGCCTACCTGGCGCGCAATGGCATGCGCAGCGTACACGCCAGCGATGGCGCGCGGGCGCTGGAGATGCACCTGGCACTCAAGCCCGACCTGGTGCTGCTGGACATCCAGATGCCCCAGCTCAATGGCTGGCAAGTGCTGTCGCAGATCCGCCAGCGCGGCGATACGCCGGTCATCATGCTCACCGCGCTGGACCAGGATGTCGACAAGCTCACGGGCCTGCGCATCGGTGCCGACGACTATGTGGTCAAGCCTTTCAATCCGGCCGAGGTGGTCGCGCGGGTGGAGGCGGTACTGCGTCGCAGCCAGCCACGCGAAGACCGTGACCTGCGCCGCATCCTGCGCGTCCCGCCCTTCGTGATCGACTTCGAGCAGCACGAGGCGGTGGCCGAGATCGACGGCACCACGCATACCCTGGTGCTGACCCTGACCGAGTTCAAGCTGCTGGCGCAACTGGCGCGCACGCCGCGTCGCGTCTTCACCCGTGCCGAATTGATCACCACCTGCCTGCCCGAGGGCGATACCCTGGAGCGCACCGTCGACAGCCATGTCAGCAAGCTGCGCAAGAAGCTGGAAGACCTCGGCATCGCCGGCATCCCGGTGAGCATCCGCGGGGTCGGCTATCGCTTCCAGCCAGGAAGCTGAGTCCGGCATGACGCACATGAAGAACAGCATCGATCTGGTCGCCATCTGGCGCAGCAAGGGGCTGGCGCGCCAGATCATCAGCTCGGTGGCGATCCTGGCGCTGACCATCATGCTGATGGTCTTGCTGGGCTCCTATGCGTTCTACTCCACGCTGTGGATCTTCTACCCGGACAGCCTGTCGGCCCCCGACAGCTGGCTGCCCTCGCCGGCCGAATGGGGCTGGATCATCGTCAGCACGCTGATCGGCCTGGCCATCGCGATCTGGGTGGCCATCCGCCTGTCGCGCCGTATCCTCACGCCCCTGAACTCGGTCGCCACCAGCCTGCGCCGGCTGGCCCAGGGCGACCTGGCGGCACGCGCCGCCACCCGGGGCCAGGCGCTGGACGAAGCCTCGCAGCTCATCAGCGACTTCAATGCCATGGCCGAGCGGCTGGAACGGGTGCAGCAGGAACGCATCTTCTGGAATGCCGCCATCGCCCACGAATTGCGCACGCCGCTGACGATCCTGCGGGGACGCTTGCAGGGCTTGAGCGATGGTGTGTTCCAGCCCGATCCGGCACTGTTCTCCAGCCTGCTGGACCAGGTCGAGGGACTGGGCCGACTCATCGAGGACCTGCGCATCGTCGGCCTGGCCGAGAGCGGCCACCTGCACATCCAGTTGCAGGACACCGACCTGCACCAGGAAATCACCACCGTGCTCAAGGCCTGCGAGCCATCGCTGCAGGATCGAGGCTTCCAGCTCGTGCTGGACATCGCGCTGGCGCGCACGGTGTGCGACCCGGTGCGCATCCGCCAGGCCCTGCTGGCACTGCTGGAAAACGCCTTGCAGCATGCCACTCCCGGCCCGCTGCGTATCGGCACACGCCGCCACGACGGCATGGACAGCCTGACCGTGGAAGACAGCGGCCCGGGCCTGCCGGCCAGCGATGCACAGATGATCTTCGACGCTTTCCAGCGCGGGCCGCGCGCCATGGATGCCCATCAGAAAGGCAGCGGCCTGGGCCTGGCCGTGGTCAGGGCGATTGCCAGCGCGCACCAGGGAACGGCCGATTGCCGACGTTCCGAGCTGGGCGGTACTTGCTTCCGGGTATGCTGGCCGAATTGAGCAATGATGTGTATATTTTCCCGTGGGTGTACGCATGGATAGGCAGAACAGCGCCAGCTTGACTGGACCAGGGGGACATCGATGCGCAAAGTCGGCACGGCGATAGCGATCGCCATCGCGCTGCTGTCAGGCGTCAGACCGGACAGCGCTGTCGGGGCGGATATCCGGTATGTGCCGCTGGGCTTTACCGGCCGGCTCACCGAACCCATTGCGCAAAGCGCCCTGCAGGGCGCGCAGCTGGCGCTCAGCGATGCCAACGAACTGGCCGCGAAAAAACACCTGGACATCCGCTTCAGGCTGCTGCCCCAGGATGATCGTGGCAATGAACACTTCGCCGTCAACATCGCGCGCTACTACGTCAAGGAAAACGTCGCCGGCGTAGTCGGTCCCTGGAGCAGCGATGCCTCGCTGGCCACCGCCGAGATCTACGAGAGCGCCCATATCCCGCAGATCGGCTTTACCGGCACCGTCAGCAGATTGACCAGTTCCGGTCGCGCGATGCCATTCAGGGTCGTGGGCGGCACCAGCGACCTGGCCGCCGCGCTGGCGGAGGTCGCCGCAGGCCCTTTGCAGGGACGACGCATCCTGGTGATCCAGAACGATTCGGCCTACAGCACTGCGCTGGCTGACGCCTTCGTGGAGAGAATGAGCAAAGGCGCTACCACCCGCGTCGCGCGCTTCCAGGCCTCACGCCAGACCACCGACTTCAGTGCTGCCCTCAAGGCAGCGGCCCAGCACGAGGCCGACGTGATCGTGTTCGTGGCCCTGTATCCGCAGGCACGTTCCTTCCTTGATGCGGCCAGGCGGGCGCAATCGAGGGCACGTATCCTGCTCACGGCTGGCGCCAGCAACCAGGTCGCCGGGCTGTCCGCAGACGGGAATTTGTATGTACTGGAGTTCGAGATACCGCAAGACCACTGCCCGCGCTGGAAGGCATTCTCGGCGGCCTACACGCGGCAGTTCAAGTCCGCGCCGACCACCTATTCCTACTATGCCTACGATGCCGCCAGCGTGCTGACCGCTGCCATCCTGAAGGCGGGTGCAGGTGATGGTGAAAAGATCGCGCTGGCGCTGCACCAGGACCAGTACGCCGGACTGCATGGTCCGATCCGCTTCGATGCCGGGGGCGCCAATGCCCATCCTCGCTTCACGCTGTACCGCTTCGAGGGCCAGTGGCGGCCTGTGCAGTATTTCCCGGCGGCTGAGGGACGGCGGGAGAAGTGCCTGTAACGCTGCGCGACAAGCCTGCGGACCAAGAAAAAGGCCCGTTCCCGTCAGGGAACGAGCCTCTTGGGCTGTGACTGGATGCGTCGGAATCAGAACGGGATGTCGTCGTCCATGTCCGAGAAGTTGGGCGCCGGGCGCTGTGCCGGCTGCTGGCGCGGAGCACCGCCGCCACCACCGCCGCCCCCCCCACCGCCCCCCCCCCCCCGGGGCCCCGCCCCCCCCCCCCGCCCCCCCCCCCCCGGCGCGGGGGGCGGGGGCCGGCCCCCGCGCACGCCGGGCGCGGGGGGGGCGGGGGGGGGGGGGGGCCGGGCGCC
>QFZN01007994.1_pt1 | contig 69010 bp, 58 predicted proteins | sample 1740101 | NCBI WGS metagenome assembly QFZN01 (sample SAMN09210849, study PRJNA391713) | Ciliate metagenome, whole genome shotgun sequencing project. | isolation source: combination of 50 Heterometopus sp. ciliate cells from an enrichment culture... | host: Heterometopus sp. ...
GGTGGAATGCGGGCGCAGGTCCGTATCGACATTTGGGCGGCCCCGGCATAATATGCAAGCAAATACTTGGCTAATTCATCGCCATGGTAGAACCAGACGAACAATTAAACAAGTAAATACTTGGAAAATATCCGATGAGCGAATCGATACAGGACGGCCCCAGCACCCCCGAGCGCATCCTGCTGCGCCTGAAGACACGCGGCCCGGCCGCCACCGCCGAGCTGGCCCGGGAGCTGGGCATGAGCGCAGAGGCCGCGCGCCAGCAGCTGCAGAAGCTGGCCGCCGACGGCCTCATTGCCGGGCGCCAGGCCGACACCGCCGCGCGCGCCGGCCGGCCGCGCCAGGACTGGGAGCTGAGCGCCGCCGGCCATGCGCGCTTCCCCGATACGCATGCGCAATTGACGGTGCAGTTGATCGGTTCGATCCGGCAACTGTTTGGCGAATCCGGCCTGGACAAGCTGATCCACCAGCGTGAAGGCGACATGCGCAACGAGTACCAGCGCCAGTGCGCCGGCATCACCTCGCTACCCAGGAAACTGGAAAAGCTGGCCGAACTGCGCAGTGCCGAGGGCTATATGGCCCGGGTGGAAAAGCAGGGGCGGGACTGGCTGCTGATCGAGGATCACTGCCCCATCTGCGCCGCCGCCAGCACCTGCCAGAACTTCTGCCGCTCGGAATTGCAACTGTTCGGAGAGGTGATCGGCCCACAGGCCGAGGTCACCCGCGAAGAGCACCTCCCGGCAGGCGGACGGCGCTGCGTCTATCGCATCCGGCGCGTGGCCATCGAGGCGGGCAGATGAATTGAGTATCATCGGCAATCTGTGCGAAGATCGCCTGCGCCCCGCCACTGCCACACCTAAAAAAAGGAAAACCATGCCGCCAGACCAAGCCGATTTCGATCCCGTCCTGTTCATCGCCGACGGTCCTTCGCATGACTTGCTCGATCCCAGCCTGTACCCCTACATGTGCAACCGGGACGGCGTCGGCCACCAGAGCGAGGTCGTCATCGGCGACCTGATCACGCTGGCCCCGGAAGCACCCGGACTGGAGCGGGGTACGACCTATCGTGACATTGCCCATTGGCGTCGCACCATCACGCCCAAGGACTGGCCGTCCTACGAGATCACCGAGTTCGATTTCCGCGTCCCCGAGGTCCGCTACGAGCCGCTGCCGGCCACGCCGGAAAACGCCCAGGCCTTCGGCGCCACCCTGCTGCGCAACGGTCAGTGCCTGCGCTTTGTCTATCAGGGCTTGGTGATGGCGCACTACACCTATGGCAAGTGGGCCGGCTATGAATCGCCCTACCTGGGTGATGGTCGCAGCCGCGAGCTGCTGACCTGGAACGCCACCGACCTGGAGTACCACGACTTCGCCCACATCTTCTTCTCCCAGGGACCGCAGCCGCTGGTGGTGACGGTGGCGCGCTGGCGTCCCTATGTCAACGAGATCAGCCTGGCCGACCTGTGGGTGCAACCGGGCGACGCCCTGGTGATCCCGCCCAAGGTGATGGCGCCGCCACCGGTGCCGGGAATGAGCGAGGCGCAAAAGCGCCTGCTGGTGGTGGACATGCACAACAACCGCAACTCGGCCCAGGCCTGCCGCCGCTACGACGGGCCGCCCAGCCTGGCCACGGTGACCGTGCTGGGGGACGAGAAAGTCATGTCGGCACCGCTGACGCGCCCGCATTATCACGAGGAAAAGCAGCCGACCTGGCATGGCATGCTGCGTTGATTCCGATCTGCGTTAACGATAGGTCGATAGGTATTACCGGCGAAATGTAATAACATTGTTTTTACACGACTTTTTCGTAATAACATTGTATTTACCAGGTGAGGCAAATGAAGACATCAATCCGCAAAATGGGTAACTCGCAAGGCGTACTGATTCCAAAGCCATTCCTGGCCAAGATGGGAATGCTGGTCGATGAGGATATCGACATCGACATTGAAGACGACAAGATCGTGATTCGAAAATTGGAAAAACGCCCGCGCGAGGGATGGGCCGAGGCGAGCCGGAAGATTGCCGCCGCTCATGACGACGGCCTGGTCTGGCCCGAGCTTGCAAGCGCGGGGGACAAGGATCTGCAATGGTGATGCGCGGCGAAATCTGGTTAGCCGCGCTCGACCCCACGGTGGGTAGCGAAATCAATAAATCCCGGCCATGCGTGGTGGTTTCGCCGGCAGAGATGCACGACTACTTGCGCACCGTGATTGTCGCGCCGATGACGACAGGCAGTAAGCCCGCCCCGTATCGCGTGCCGATCACGTTTGAGAAGAAAAAGGGACTGATCGTCCTGGATCAGATGCGCACGCTGGACAATGAGCGTTTGATCAAGAAACTCGGCCGCGTGACAGACAAGACGCTCAAAGAAACATTGGAAGCCCTGCAAGAAGTCTTCGCAGCATAGTGACTGCCGAAAAAGCGTACGCCGGACATCGCGCAAATCGTCAGTGCTACTGCTGCCCCAGCTCCCGATACAGCTCATTGGCGCGCATGAGGTGCGCGCGCATGGCCTCGGCGGCGGCATCGCCATCATGTGCGGCGATGGCGTCGACGATGCGCTGGTGCTCGGCCAGGGTCAGTTCTTCCGCGCCCGGGGCGCGCACCAGCGTGGTGTAGAACTCGCTGGCCCAGCGGAACATCGACTCGACGATGGAGGGGAAGATGGGATTGCCGCTGATGTCGGCGATTTCCCGGTGGAAAGCCATGTCGCGTTCGATGAACTCTTCCAGGTTCACCATCGAGGCGCGATGCTCGGCGATGGCCTGGCGCAGCCGCGCCACCTGCGCCTCGGTGGCGCGCTCGGCGGCCATGCGGGCGGTGCTGGTTTCCAGGAAGACGCGGGCTTCCTTCATGTGCCTCAACATGTCCGGCTTGGTGCGCAGGAGATGTTGCGCCCCCGCAGCGATCTGGGCGATCAGGCGATCGGCCGTGGGATCGACCACGCGCGCCCGCTCGCCATGGGCAATCTCGACAAAGCCGGAGCGCTCCATCGCCTGCAGCGCTTCGCGCACGGCCGGGCGGCCCACGCCGTAACGCTCCATCAGGTCGCGCTCGGAGGGCAACTGCGAACCCGGCGGAAACTCCCCCTGATGGATGCGATCCATGAGGCGTTCCAGCACTTCCTGGTATAACTTGCGTCGCTGTATCGGTTCCGACATGAGAGGGCTGTCTCGAATAATGGGTTTCGTTGGACGCGCACTCTACCACAATCCCAAGCCAGGCCTGTGATTGCGGCGTTCTCCCCAGCTTAACTGGAGCGTCCCTCCAGCACATCACCGAAGAAGCCGGGCGCACCGATCTGCCCTCCCTTGAGCACCAGTTCCAGCCCGTCGCGGCGGGGATGGTCCGACCAGGCGCGGCACAGGGGCGCACCCGGCGCCATGCCGGCGCAGACCGATAGCGCGACGATATCCAGCGCGCTGGCCACCTCGCCGGAGCTGTCGCCGCCGGCGATGGCGATGCGTTGCAGCGCATGCGCATCCAGCAGGCCGCGCATGGTCTGGGCCAGTGCCACGCCCACCTGGCGCGCCGCATCGGCCCGTGACAGGCCCGCTCCCGCCGCGATGGCATCGAAACCGGTCACCGCCGGATCATCCGGCCCTTCGGCCGAAAACACCAGCGGACTGCGACCGGCCGCAATGGCCTCGCTGGCTGCCGCCACCAGGCGCGCCAGTTCAGCCGATCGTGTGTGTTCGCCCAGTACCGCCGCCAGGTCCATGCGCAGGCAGGCAAACCCGTGCGCGCGCGCCCAGGCGATCTGCCCTGCCGTGACCGGCGAGCAACTGCCGCTGACGGCGGCGATCACCGGCACCGGGCCGGCCTGTGGCAAGGAGGGCTGGGCTGCGATCCAGCCGCGCGAACGCCAGTAGGCCGCCAGCGCATATTGCAAGCCCGAGGACGAGGCACTGAAGACCCCCTCCCCGCGCCCTTCCCACACCAGCCGCCCGGCTTCGCGCTGGGTCTCGTCGTCCAGCACGTCGACCAGCACCACCGGCACATCCTGGCCGCGCAAGCCATCCAGGCGCGCGCGTGCCGCTTGCGCCCCATCGCGCAGGGGCAGCATGTCCACCAGCCCGATGCGGCGTGTGGTCTGGCGCTGCAGATGGCGACGCAGGTCGGCCTCGTCCATGGGTGTGACCGGATGGCGCGACATGGTGGGATGGCGATCCAGCCGATAGCCCTCCCCGCCCACCGCCGCAAACAGGTTGCCGAACAGCTGGTAGCGCTTCAGGCGCGGCGCCCCCACCACCATCGGCGACCAGTCGCCGCGCAGGTGGCGCACGCCCAGGTCGATGGCGCGACCAATCGACCCGGTCTCGGGAGAGGAATCGAAGGTCGAGCAGACCTTGTATTGCAGCAGCGGCGGATGCAAGGCCGCCAGCGCCTCGAAGGCAGCCGGCAAGTGTGCCGCCATCCACTCGGGCGAACGTCCGCGCGAGGAACCGGCGATGCCGATGCAGCGCGCCTCGGGAAAGCGCGCCAGCATCGCCGCATCCGGCGTGCGCAAGAACAGCACCGTGGACAGGCCCGCCGCGCTCATCACCTCCATGGCATCGGTGGAGCCAGTGAAGTCGTCGCCGTAGTAGGCCAGCAGCAATCCCGCCGGCAGCGCCGTGCTCTCGGGCAGCGGGTTCATTTCCAGAATCCCAGCGCGGCCTGCAGGGCCGGATGCTTGCGTGCATGCTGCGCCAGCGGCACGCCCTCCATGGCCGCCACCCAGGCTTCGCGCAGCGCTTCCACACCGGCCGAGACGCCCTGCGGATGGCCGAAGATGCCCCCACCTGCCGTATGGATCAGGTCGGCGCAGCCGATGGCCGCATAGGTATCGGCCGCCTGCAAGCCGGTCTGGCCCGAGCTGAACACCGGCATGGTGCTGACCATGTCGGCCCCCGGCACCACCGGTTGCAGCACCGAGCGCGCGGCCTCGATGACGCTCTCATCGGGTTCGCTGAACTTGTTGCGCAAGCCGTTGACGTGCATGTGGTCGGCCCCCGCCAGGCGCCACAGTTGCTGCCAGGGCGCGTAATCCCAACCCAGTTGCGGGCTGCGCGTGAGATAGCCCCAGCCGGCGCGGTGGGCGTGGATGGGTAGTTGCGCATGGCGACGCAGTTCCTGCAGGCCGACCAGGCCGATGGAATTCAGGACCGCCATCACGCAGGTGCCACCCTCGGCCAGCACCAGGTCGTGGCGACGCCGCATCTGGTCCAGGTCGCCGGTGAGGTTGAAGGCCACCATGACCTTCTTGCCGGTACGATCCGCATGCTCGTTGACCACGCGCATGACTGCACGCACGCGCTCGTCAAAGGGACAGCGGCCACCGTCGGCCTGCAGTTCATCGTCCTTGATGAAGTCGATGCCACCGGCCACCAGTTCGCGCACCTGCTGCACGGTCTCTTCCACCGACAGGCCGATGCTGGGCTTGATGATGGTACCGATCAGCGGCCCCTGCTTCACCCCGGTCAGCTTGCGCGTACCCGCGATGCCGAAGGCCGGCCCCGGATAGGCGTCGACGAAGGCCTTGGGCAGGGTCAGGCCGGTCAGGCGCAGGCCCGAGACCTGGCGCAATTCGAACAGGTTGCCCGCCACCGTGGACATCAGGTTGGGTAGCGAGGCGCCGGTGTTTTCCAGCGGCCAGGACAGCTCCAGCCGGCATTGCGTATAACGCTGCGACGTCATGCCGCCGGGCAGGCTGGGCGTGTTGCTGTGGCCCAGGATCTCCAGCGTCTCGACACGCGCGCCGGAGCGCGCCTTCAGTTCCGGCGTTTCGGTGGCCAGCGCCACGAAGGTGCCGCTGGATTGTTCGCCCGCAATGACCTCGGCCGCGCGGGCCGGGTCGTCGCCGGTTTCCAGCCAGTAGCTGGCGTAGATGCGTTCCATGCCTGCGCTCCCGGTCAGGTGATACGACGGATGCTCTCGGCGATCTCGTCGTGCTCGAAGACCTTCAGCCAGTCATCCCGCAACAGGCGCGGCAAGCCGTTCTGGATGGCCTTGTTGCAGGCATCCGAGAAGGCGCCCGGAATTTCCTTGAAGATCACCGCCCCCAGGATGTTCATGTGACCCAGCAGGAAGTCGCGCGCGGCTTCCTCGGGCACGCCACGGCGCACGGTCTCGTCCATCGCTTGCTTCATCGCATAGAGCAGCGTGGCGCACACGGTCTCGGAGAGACCCGGCTCCAGGATCGCCATCTGGTCCACCGTCAGGCGGTAGCTGCGCAGGATGGGCTGGTAGATCACCTTGGCCACGTCCTCGCCCAGGTCGAAGGCCGAATCCGGGCCTTGCATCAGGGCGCTGGTGATGGATTGCTTGGCGGCGCCGCCACCGAAGAAATCGCGACGACCTTCCGGCGTGGTCTCGTCGTTGTAGATCGGCGGATGGCAGGGATGGGCCACGAAGTAGACCAGGTCCGGGCGATCCGGCAGGTGACCGGCGAAGGGTGCAGCCGCATCCAGGGTCATCACCATCACACCGGCGCGCAGCTTGGGCGAGATCTCGGCGGCAATCTTGCCGATCAGGGTATCGGGCACGGCCAGGATGACCACGTCGACGTTGTCCAGTGCCGCATCGATGCCCACGCATTCAATGCCGACTTCCTCGCGCAGGCGCTTCTGGCCCACTTCGCTGACCTCCACGTGGGCGACCTGGTAGTCGGACTTCTTCAGGTTCTTGGCCAGGCGCACACCCATCTTGCCGCCGGCACCGAACAGTGCAATCTTTTCTTTCATGCTGGTTCTCCAATCATCATGCCTATCCCGGAAACTCAGGTTTTCACTCAGCGACTCCGGGGGTTATCGAGGGGGAAGGCCAAGCGCCCTTCCCCGAAAACTAAATCCTTGCCCGAACTCTCACTCGGCGATCACGCGTCCTTGCAGCTCGGCCGCCTCTTCGCGGGCGCCGGCACCGATGGCGAAGATCACCACCGCCGACAAGGCCATCAACGCGCCTACCACGAACATCGGCACCTGGTAGGAACCGGTCGCATCCTTGATGGCGCCGGTAATGAAGGGGGCCATGAAACCGGCCGCATTGCCCACCGTATTGATCAGGGCGATGCCCGCTGCCGCTGCCGCACCGGAGAGGAAGCGCGCCGGAATCGACCAGAAGGTCGGCAGCGCCGAGAAGATCGCGCAGGCCGTCACCGAAATGGCCAGCACGGTCGCCGCCGGGGTCTGCATGTACAGGGCGGTCGGGATACTCACGGCACCCAGCAGCGCGGGCAGGCCCACATGCCAGCTACGCACGCCACGGCGGGTGGCGTCGCGGCTCCACACGAACAGCGCGATGGCCGCCGGCAGGTAGGGAATGGCAGTGATCAAGCCCTTCTGGAATACGTTGAACTTGGTACCGAACTGGGTTTCGAAGCCGCCGATGATGGTCGGCAGGAAGAAGGCCAAGGCGTACAGGCCATAGATCAGCCCGAAATAGACCACCGAGAGCATCCAGACACGACCGTTCTTGAGCGCCGCGCTGGCATGGACGGTGTGCTCGACCTGCTTGGTGTTCTGCTCGGCCTGCAGGGCAGCGGTGAGCCATTTGCGTTCGGCCTCGGAGAGCCACTTGGCCTCGCTGGGCTTGTCGGCCAGGTAGAACCAGGCGATCACGCCGACCAGGATGGCCGGCAGGGCTACGCCGGCAAACATCACGCGCCAGCCTTCCAGGCCGAACAGGCCATGGGCTTCGATCAGCAGTGCCGCCACCGGTGCGCCGATGACGATGGTCAGCGGCTGGGCCAGGTAGAACAACGCCAGGATGTGGCTACGGTGCTTGGCCGGCACCCACATGCTCAGGAACAGGATCGCACCCGGGAAGAAGCCAGCCTCGGCCACCCCCAGCAGGAAGCGCAGCGCATACAGTCCCTCGACGCTGCTGACCCAGGTGAACAGCAGGGCCACGATGCCCCAGGTCACCATGATGCGCGCCAGCCAGCGGCGCGCGCCGTACTTGTGCAGGGCCAGGTTGCTGGGGATTTCCAGCAGCACGTAGCCGATGAAGAACACGCCGGCCGCAAACCCGAACTGGGCGGCGGTCAGCGCAAGGTCCTTGCTCATGCCGTTGGGACCGGCAAAGGAAATCGCGGTGCGATCCAAAAAGTTGATGAAAAACATCAGGCCCACGAACGGCACTAGCCGCATCGCGACCTTGCGGATGGCCGATCTTTCGACGGCACTCTGGGTGGTCTCCATTATTGTCTTGTCTCCTGTCGGGTTGAGAGGCTGTGCCTGTTCAACGACAACCTCTGCTGGGGATCGCTAGGGACTCGGGGGCTATGCACCTCATGGGTCGCCTGGCTGCCTTTTATGGTTGTTTCTTTATTATTTCTTTGTCATCGCCGGCCGGAATGCCGCCCTGGGGCTGGATTTCCAAACTGGTATGCTCACTATACCATCGTAGCGTCGCATCCGTGCTCGAATTTTTTGCATGCATTCGATGAAAGTCATCGCATGCCGACGCGATCACACTTGTTGTGGGTACATTGCTCGCCGACAAGACGAGAAGACATGTGTGGAGAAGCAGGATCGAGGGGAGCGTGGATGAAGTCCTAGCTTCCAGGGAGAATGAAGTCGGTCAAAATGATCAAAGTAGCCAAAATGATCATTTTGGTTCAAATGGTCGTTGTGACTGAAACGGCCCCCTGATATATTGAAGCGCACCTCTTGGACGCTCCGAACCGCGATGCACCCTGTTCCGGGCTTTCCACACATCGCGTGATGTCAGATGGATCAATTGGAAAGAACGTCCCCCGTCTTGTTTTTTCAGCCCGGCATCCCGGGTTGAATCAATGGAGTCAACGATGAACGCAACTCTCATGTTATTCAGCGCGAGGGACGCAAAGACCAGGTTCGGCGAAGTGCTGGACACTGCACTGGGAAGTCCTGTCGGTATCACGAAACATGATCGCCTGACGGCGTACGTGGTTTCGAAAAAACAATACGAAGGTCTCCTGCAAAAGATCGAAGAGCTGGAAGAACGGCTATGGGCGTATGGCGCCGAGCTGGCTCGCGAGGAAGGTTTTGCCAGTGCCAACGAGGTCGATGCGTTCCTTGCTTCCTTGAGGAACCCTCACGATGCAGCTCAGAATAAGCAGGCAGGCACTGAAATTCCTAAGCGACCTCGACGCAAAGCAGTATAAGCAGGTCGGCTCGGCCATTCTGTCCTTACTCGGCAACCCTGTTCCACAGGACAGCCCGATACTGCGCGGAGGACGAGAGCGCGAGCGACGCGTCGACGTGGGCGAATACCGGGTCATCTACGCCACGCAGATCGACGTCGTTGAAATCATTCTCATCGGCAAACGTAACGGGGACGAAATCTACAAGCTGTGGGAGCGTCTTCGCAAATAGATCGGAATCGACACGGTTCATGAGTACACCCTACGCCAATCCCCATCCCGGCACCGCCGACGCGCCCCCGGACGCGGCACCCCGCCGCAGCCTCATCGCCGCCTGCAGCGCCCATGCCGTCCACGATGGCCTCACCGATGTGATCTATGTCCTGCTGCCGCTATGGCAATCGCAGTTCGCGCTCAGCTACGCCATGGTGGGGCTGTTGCGCGGCGCCTATTCGGGGGTGATGGCCAGCATGCAATTACTGGCCAGCCGCTTCGCCCGGCGCTGGGGCCGCAAGCCGCTGCTGGTGGGGGGCACTGCCCTGGCCGGCCTGGCCTATCTGGTGGCCAGCCAGGCCAGTGGCATGGGCTGGTTGCTGGTGGCGCTGGTGCTGGGCGGACTGGGTGCAAGCACCCAGCATCCGCTGGCCTCTTCGCTGGTGGCCGATAGCCACGAGGGCAGCGGCAAGGTCAAGGAGGCGCTGTCGCACTACAACTTCGCCGGTGATATCGGCAAGACCCTCATCCCCGGCCTGATCGGCCTGCTGCTGGCCATCGCCAGCTGGCAGACCGGTGCGGCCCTGATCGGCACGCTGGGCGTGAGCGCGGCCCTGCTCTTGTGGTGGCTGATCCCGCGCGACAGCCAGCTCGCCGCTGCACGCAAGAACAAGGGCGCCGCCGCCGACGGCGCCGCACGCGGCGGCATGTGGCCGCTGCTGGCCACCGGCACCATCGATAGCGCGGTGCGCATGGGCTTTCTCACCTTCCTGCCCTTCCTGCTCAACAGCAAGGGCGCCGGCAGTGCCGGCATCGGCCTGGCGCTGTCGTTGCTGTTCGTCGGCGGGGCCTTCGGCAAGCTCCTGTGCGGCTACCTGGGCGCGCGCATCGGCATGATGAAGACCGTCTGGCTGACCGAGGCCACGACCTCGCTATGCATCCTGCTGGCGGTGTGGCTGCCGCTGTCCTGGCTGATGGCCATGCTGCCGCTGCTGGGGCTGGCCCTCAACGGCACCTCCTCGGTGCTCTACGGTGCGGTACCGGAACTGGCCGGCGCGGCCAGGCGCGACCACGCCTTCGCCCTCTTCTATACCGGCACCATCGGCGCCGGTGCCATCTCGCCCGTGCTCTTCGGCCGCCTGGGCGATCTCTCCGGCATCCCGATGGCGCTGGAGATACTGGCGGTGTTCCTGCTGCTGACGCTGCCGCTGTCCTGGCAGGTGCAGCGCCAGCTCGACCGCCGCTGACCGCCCTACGCCACCGGCTGGCGCAGCAGTCGCACGAAAGCCTCGCCCGCCGGTGACAGCTGCCCGCCCTTGCGCGTGACGATGCCGATGGTCTGCGACATCGAGCGCAGCGTCACCGGCAGGATGCGCAACATGCCGCGTCGCACGAACATCTCCGCCACCGCCGTCGGCAGGATGGAGACCATGTCACTCCCCTGCTGCAACAGCGCCACGGTCACGAAGGTGGAGGCCGTCGAAATCGTATTGCCCGGCATGGACAGTCCCGCCAGGTCCATCTCGCGCTCCAGCACCGCATGCAGGGGCATGTGGCTGGGATAGGTGATCCAGCGATACCCGGCCAGCGCCGCCAGGCTCAGGTGCTTCCCACGCACGCGCGGATGCTCGGCCGAGACCACCACCGACAAGGGCTCTTCCGACAAGGGCTGGTAGTGGTACTTGTCCGGATTGTCCGAGACGCTGGCACGCGCCACCAGCAGATCCAGGTGGCCCTCGTCCAGCAAGGCCAGCATGTGTACGCTGGTGTCTTCGACGATATCGATGCTCAGCTCCGGGTGGCGACGCTGCAAGGCATCCAGCGCCGGCACGATGATCTGCGGCACCGCGCCCATCACCGCCCCCACCGCCAGCCGGCCACCCCGGCCCGAGCGGATCTGCGCCATCTCCTCGCACAGCGCGCCCAGGTCGGTGGCCATGAGGCGGGCATAGCGGATCACGCAATGGCCGAACTGGTTGGGGACCAGGCCAGCCTTGGTGCGCTCGAACAATTGCGCCTCCAGCAAAGCCTCCAGCTCGGCCAGCGACTTGCTGGCCGCTGATTGCGTCATGGCCAGGGCGCTGGAGGCCTTGTGCAGCGACTTGTGGTCGTCCAGGGCGATGAGCAGTTGCAACTGCTTCATGCGCAGGCGGGACAGGAGACTGTTGAGACTTTGCAGGCGGGGGGCGGGTTGCATGGGTGATTCCCAAAAGCGATCACATGATGGAAAGTCTTCACTATACAGTCCATCGGCACCGACGTATATTCGTCACCACTACAACGTGTCATCCCGACACCCATCACGGAGACTCCATGAGCACCCCACTGTACCGCGGCGTATTCCCGGTCGCCCCGACCATCTTCGACGAACACGGCAACCTGGACCTCGAAGGCCAGAAGCGCGCCATCGACTTCATGATCGATGCCGGCTCCAACGGCCTGTGCCTCCTGGCCAACTTCTCCGAGCAGTTCGTGCTCTCCGACGCCGAGCGCGTGCTGGTGCAGGACACCGTGCTGGAGCACGTGGCCGGACGCGTGCCGGTCATCGTCACCACCACCCACTTCGGCAGCCAGATCTGCGCCGAGCGCAGCCGCGCCGCCCAGGATGCGGGCGCGGCCATGGTGATGGTGATGCCGCCCTACCATGGCGCGACCTTCCGCGTGTCCGAAAAGCAGATCTACGAATTCTATGGCCGCGTCTCCGACGCCATCGACATCCCCATCATGATCCAGGACGCTCCGGTGGCCGGCACGCCGCTGTCGGCGCCCTTCCTGGCCCGCATGGCGCGCGAGATCGAGAACGTCTCCTACTTCAAGATCGAGACCGCCGGCGCCGCCTCCAAGCTGCGCGAGCTGATCGAGCTGGGCGGCGACGCCGTGGTCGGTCCCTGGGATGGCGAGGAAGCCATCACCCTGATCCCCGACCTGGATGCCGGCGCCACCGGCGCCATGACCGGTGGCGGCTATCCCGATGGCATCCGCAAGATCGTCGACGCCTACTTCGCCGGTGACACCGAGAAGGCCGCCGAGCTCTACATGCACTGGCTGCCGCTGATCAACTACGAGAACCGCCAGTGCGGCCTGGCCGCCTGCAAGGCACTCATGCTCGAAGGCGGCGTCATCAAGTCCGACATGCTGCGTCATCCGCAGGCACCGATGCATCCCAAGGTGCGCGAAGGCCTGCTGCGCGTGGCCCGCCGCCTCGATCCGATGGTACTGGGCTGGGGCAAGTAGGCGCGGCCTCATCACGCTCCTCCACGGCAGCCTCGGCTGCCGTTTTTCATGCTGGCCAAGCGGGCGGGCCGGCCACACCCGGGGGCAAACTATGGCATCCTTGGCCCTCGTTCTTGCCACAGGAGTCCGCCTTGTCCCATCCCAGCCAGTTCCGCCCCGTCGCCCTGGAGCACGCCAGCCGCCTCATCAACCACGGCCCCACCGTGCTGGTCACGGCCAGCCATGGCGGTCGCCGCAACATCATGGCCGCGGCCTGGTCGATGCCGGTGGAGTTCACCCCGCCGCGTATCGCCGTGGTGATCGACAAGAGCACCTATACCCGCGAGCTGATCACGCAATCAGGCGGCTTCGCCATCATCGTCCCCGGTGCGACGCAGATGGACCTGACCTACCTGGTGGGCAGCGAAACCGGCCGCGATGACGACAAGTTCGCGCGCCACGGCATCGTCGCCGGCACCGGCCCGGTGCTGGGCCTGCCGGTGCTGGAACAGGGCTGCGCGGCCTGGCTGGAATGCCGCTGGCTGCCCGAGAGCCGCAGCGAACAGGCCTACGACACCTTCTTCGGCGAAGTCGTCGCCGCCGCTGCCGACGCCCGCATCTTCGAGAACGGCCATTGGCATTTCACCGATGCCAATGCCGACCTGCACACCCTGCACCACCTGGGCGCGGGCAAGTTCGTGGTGGCCGGCAACCAGGTACAGGCCCGGCTGCCCTGAGGCGGCCCGCGCTCATCGCCCCGACTCGATCTCGATGCGCAACAGGTACGGCCCCTGCTGTGCCTGCCAGCGCGCCAACAAGTGATCCCGCAGGGTCTGCAAGCGCAACATGTCCAGGCCCGGAGGTTGTGCAACAGCAGGCAGCGCGTAGTGCAGCTGCACGATAGACGGCGCTTCCTGCAAGCGTTCCACCAGCGGATCAAGCTGGACATCCCACTGCGGCAGCAGATCGCTGAGTCCAGGCACGAAGGCGGCATCCCCCAGGTTCAATCGCAGGATCCGATAGCGCACCGCGCCGAAACTGATCTTGCCGATCTTGCCGCGCGTCAGCCGTACCGACGCCGGATTCTCGGTACTGAGCCGATACCCCTCGGGCAAGGTTCGCGTGTCGAGCTTGAGGACGAAATTGCTACCCCGGTCCTGGTTGGGCAATTCCGGACAGGGAACATGAAAGCGCCCCTGGGCATCGGTATGGATCAGTACGCCGCGTGGCGTGACCAGCCGCACGCCGGCCAGCCCGGGCTCGCCCGGGTCCTGGTAGCCATTGCCGTTGCGATCCTCGAAGACCTTGCCAATCAGGTCCGGACAATCCAGCGTCGGCTCGGCCACCACCCGCGTGCTGGCCTGGGCGACGCCCGAGAGCATGCGGTTGTCCACATTGACCGCCCAGGCCTGGTTGATGTAATCGCCCGGCTCCACCCCGGCGCCCACCACCAGGATGAGACGATAGGTCTTCTTCTCGTTGGCCTGGAAATTCTGCCCGCGCCAGGCCATGACCCGTCCGTTCATCACCGGTTCGAGCGGCACGTGATCCAGGGACGCGCTGCCGCGCCGATACTTGAACCCCGGCGGCATCTGGTCCACCAGGTTCACCGCCGCCACCGGATGCGCCCGGTTGTTGATGACCGTGATCGAATACGGCACCAGGTCGCCGCGCGCCACCCTCACCATGGGCGTACTCTTGAGCACGCTCAGCAGGCCGGCCGCGGCCTTGTCCAGCGGCAGGTGATTGTTGAGCACGGCGGCCGACGCACCGGTGAGGACAAACCCCAGGTAATACTGCGCGCTGGCAGCACCACCGGCGACGATGCCCACGCAGGCAGCCGGATTGGCGACGGGCACCGTCACGCCAGGTGCGCCATTGCTGGCCTGCACCCGTGCCGGCGAGGGCAGCGCGCCGACCGTCAGTTCGCCATTGCAAGGCGGCATGCTGGTGGCGGTTCCAGGCTGGTAGGATGATGGTCCCAGGACGGCCAGTCGGTAGAGGCCCGGCGGAAATCCGCTCTGCAGCAGGAACTGGTAAAAGCCGTTGGCGCCCGTGACCTGGCTGGCCTGTCCGCTCACCAGATGCTGCGCCGGATCGAAGCCGGCCGGCCCCGACAGCGTCACGGTAGCGCCCGCCAGCGGCTGCCGGGTCTGGGCATCGTAGACCACGCCGGACGGATCCAGCGGCAGGTTCTGCTCGAACACCTGGTCGGTGGGTGACAGGCTGATCCCCATGATCTTGCCCACCACCGACACGTCGCCACGATTGTTGCCCGAATTGGCTGTCGCCGACGCGACATTGCCATTGGAGAGGAAGGTGAGATCAAAACCGCTGCCCGTGGGCAGCCCGCTTTCCTGGTAACCGGGACAATGCAGGTTGTCGAACTGGTAGAAACCCTGGGCATTGCTTTGCACGCTGCAGACCGGAGCGCCATTCTGCGCCAGCTGCACCGTCCAGCCGGCGACGCCGGCTTGTGTACTATCCGCTGGACGCGTGCCGCTATGGTCGGCATTGAGGTAGACGTAACCGCTGATGACCGGCAATTGCAGGAACAGGCTGGCCCGCTCGGCAAAGTTGTAATCCACCAGCATGTCACCCGCGTGCGCCACGATGCCACGAATCACGTCGGCACCGCCGGCCGCCACCGGCTTGCCGGCATCGACCATGCCGGGTTGGCCGGACGGCACCGTGGTGCGGCCATCCGGGTAGTTCGCCGGCTGGATCTCGGTCAGGCTGTAGCCGCTCGCCTCCGAGGGCGGTAGGTTGTCGAAACGGTAGACCCCATCGGCACCGGTGACGGTACTGCGCTGTACGACATTGCCAGCCACATCCTTGCCGTCCAGTCGTATCGTCACATTGGCGATGCCGGTGTCGCCGGGCTCGACGATGCCATTGTCGTTGCGGTCGATGAAGACGCGCCCGGCGATCGACAGCGTCGGTACTTCGGCAAAGCGGTAGTCATTGAGTACATCTCCGACATGCGCCACGATGCCCGCTATCGTGTCCGTGCCGCCGACGGCGACCGGCTTGGTGCTACCGGCCACGCCGGGCTGGCCACCTGGCACCGTGGTACGACCATCGAGGTAGCCCGCTGGCTGGATCTCGGTCAGGGTGTAGCCCGCTGCATCCGAGGGCGGCAGGTTGTCGAAGCTGTAGAGACCATTGGCTGCGCTCAAGGTAGTGCGTTGCACGACATTGCCGGCGATATCCCGGCCGGACAGCTGGATCTGCACGTTGGCAATGCCACTCTCGCCAGCATCGACCACGCCATTGTTGTTGAGGTCCACATAGACCCGGCCTGCAATCACCAACGTGGGCACTTCCGCGAAGTTGTAGTCCGCCAGCACGTCGCCCGCCTGCACCAGCACGCCGTGGATGGCATCCATGCCGCCCGCCACCACCGGCTTGCTGCTGTCGGCCACGCCTGGCTTCCCCACCGGCACACTGGTCTTGCCATCGAGATAGCCTGCCGGCTGGAGCTCGGTGACGGTGTAACCCGCCGGACCGGAAGGCAGTACATTGGCGAACTGGTAGCGGCCATCACCGGTGGTCAGCACGGTGCGGGATACCGCATTGCCGGCCCAGTCCACACCGGCCAGTTGCACCGTCACATTGGCGATGCCGGTCTCGCCCGCATCAAGCACACCATTGTTGTTACTGTCGGCATAGACCCGGCCCGACACCGAGGCCACCGCTATCTCGCCGAAGTTGTAGTCCGCCAGCACGTCACCCGCCTGCACCACCACGCCGTGGATGGCATCCATGCCGCCCGCGACCACCGGCTTGCTGCTGTCAGCCACGCCGGGTTTCCCCACCGGCACGCTGGTCTTGCCATCCAGGTAGCCTGGCGGCTGGAGCTCGGTGAGGGTGTAACCGGCCGGACCGGAAGGCGGCAGGTTGGCGAACTGGTAGCGCCCATCCCCGGTGGTCAATACGGAGCGGGACACCCCATTGCCGGCCCAGTCCACACCGGCCAGTTGCACCGTCACATTGGCGATACCGGTCTCGCCCGCATCGAGCACGCCATTGTTGTTGCTGTCGGCATAGACCCGGCCGGAAACCGAGGCCAGCGCGATCTCGCCAAAGTTGTAGTTCTGCAGTACGTCACCGGCCACGGCCACGATGCCGCGCATCACATCCGTGCCGCCGGCTGCCACCGGCTTGCTGCTGTCGGCCACACCGGGTTTCCCCACCGGCACGCTGGTCTTGCCATCGAGATAGCCTACCGGCTGCAGCTCGGTGAGGGTATAACCTGTTGCATCCGAGGGCGGCAGGTTATCGAAGCTGTAGCGACCATCGGAGGCGCTCACTATGCTGCGCTGTACGACATTGCCGGCGCCATCCCTGCCCGCCAGCTGGATCTGCACGTTGGCAATGCCACTCTCGCCGGCATCGACCACGCCATTGTTGTTGGCGTCCGCATAGACGCGGCCGCCCATCACGAGCGTGGGCACTTCCGCGAAGTTGTAGTCCGCCAGCACGTCACCCGCCTGTACCACCACGCCGTGGATGGCATCCATGCCACCCGCGACCACCGGCTTGCTGCTGTCAGCCACGCCGGGTTTCCCCACCGGCACGCTGGTCTTGCCATCGAGATAGCCTGCCGGCTGCAGCTCGGTGAGGGTGTAGCCTGCCGGACCGGAAGGCGGCAGGTCGGCGAACTGGTAGCGCCCATCGCTGGCACTCAGCGTGCTGCGTGCGACGGCATTGCCGTTCCAGTCCACGCCAGACAATTGCAGCGTCACATTGGCAATGCCGGTCTCGCCGCCATCGAAGACGCCGTTGTTGTTATGGTCCGCATAGACCCGCCCCGCCACCGCCGCCTGCGCCAGCGCCGCGAAATTGTTGCCACCCGAGGAGGCCGTGCGGCCACTGCCATCGATCAGGATCACGATGCCACTGATGCTGCTGGGCCAGGCCGTCACCGCGCTGGCGGTGCCACTGCTGCCGCCACCGCCGCCCTGTACCGGGCCGGCGCTGGTGATGCCGGTTACGGTGTTGGGCGGATGGGCTGCCAGGCTCACCGTATATTGCCCTGCCATGAGAGCACCGAAGCTGTAGCTGCCGCTGGCGTCGGTCGTGGCCTGCAGGTTGACCGCCACATCGTCACCGCCATCGGGCGCACCATCGGGGCCGTAGCTGGTCCCCGTCAGGCCCACCACGACACCGGCGATGCCGGGCTTGCTACCGTCGTAGATGCCATTGGGCGCACTGGCCGAATCGAGAAAGACCTTGCCGGAGATGACGCCCAGCGGATTGGCCGTCAGGCTGGCCGCCGCCGGCAGTAGATTGCTGCCGGCCGTGGTGAGCAGTGCTCCGGCGGCGATGAGGTTGCTGTAGCTGCCCTCGGCCGCCACCGTGACATTGACCTGGATGGTACAGCCCCCGGCGGGCAACACCGCCCCGCCGGCATAGCGGATCGCCGTGGCGCCAGCGACTGCGCTGACCTGGCTCAGGTCGCAACTGCCACCCAGGTTGGGGATGGCCGCCACCGTCATGCCACCGGGCAGGGTATCCACCAGCGCGGCAGTCAGGCTGGTGGCAACGCCGTTGTCATTGCCCAGCGCCAGGATCAGGGTGGACACCCCGCCCGCGCGGATCTGCGGCGCGCTGAACTGCTTGCTCAGGGTGGGCGGCTGCAGCACCGTCAGGGTGGCGCTGGCGGGGAGATCATTGTCCACCCCTTCATGGTCCTGCAAGGCATGGGCGCTGATGCTGTTGGTGTAGGTCCCGGGGAGATCGCTGACCACGTCGACGCTGACCCGGCACGTCCCGGCTGCCGGTAGCGTGGCGCCATTGAGCGTCACCGTCCTGGCCACCACGTCGACGGCCACGCTGCCGCCGGCACACGTGGTCGCAGCATTGGGCGTGGGGGCCAGCATCAGGTTGGGCGGCAAGGCATCGACCAGTCGTAGCGCCGTCAGCGCAAGCGCATTGCCATTGCTGAGCGTGATGGTGGCAGTGGCCGGAACCTGCCGTGCCACCGCCACCGGCGCAAAGCTATTGGTGATCTGCACGGCATTACGTACTTCCAGCGCCGCACTGGCCGCGACGACGTTGCTGGCCGGCCCGCCGTCGAAGCTGCCGGTGACATCGCCGACCTGCAGCGTGTTGGTGTAGTGGCCCTCATTGCTGGCCACCACATCCACTTCGACACTGCAGGTGCTGGCGCCCCCGGCTGCCGCCGGCATGGACGCGCCCGTCAGCCGCACCTGGCCGGCACTGCTGGTGAATGAGCCGCCACTGCAGGTAGTGACCGCGTTGGCGGGTGACGCCACCACCAGACCGGAAGGCAGGTTGTCGGTCAGCGTCAGATTGCTCAGCGGCACCGGCGTCGCATGCGACAGCGCCAGGCGCAGACGCGAAACGTATCCAGGCCGCACCAGCGCCGGCGTGAACGACTTGACCACGTCGACCGCGCCCCCCGCGGTCAGGCTGACGGTGGCACCGACCGGGTTGCTGACGCCTTCGCCAGAGGCCACCGCCTGCACCGGGATAACGTTGACGGCCGTGCCGGCCTTGGTCGTGGTCACATTGGCGGTGATGGTGCAACTGGCGCCGAAGGGCAGGCTGGCGCCCGTCATGCTGAAACCGCCACCGTCGCCGGCGGCGTTGAGCACGGCGCCGGAACAGGTGCTGCCCAAGGTGACGGGCGCCAGCAGTTGCATGCCGGTGGGCGTCGTGGCGGCGGTGCCGTTGATGGTGAAGTAGTCGCTCAGGCGCAGGTTGCTCAGCGCCTGGGGTGACTTGTTCTGCAGCAGGATCGTCAGCACGCTGCCCTGGCCCGGCGTAGCCAGCGTGGCCGGCGCAAGCGTCGCGCTCACCACCACCGCAGGCGGCGTGCTGTTGGCCAGGGTGGCCGATATCGGCAGCAGGTTCTGCACCCCGCCGCTGGCCGTCACGCCCCCGGAGGGAATCGTATTGACCCAGGGCGCCGCACCGCTGCCGATCACATCGAAGACCATCTGGCAACTGCTGGTTGCGGGCAGGTTGCCTCCTGACATGGTCACGCTGGCGGTCCCCGGCACAGCCGTCACGGTGGCCCCGCTGCAGGTGCTGGAGGCATTGGCCGGACTGGCCACCGTCATGTAGGGCGGTAGCGGATCGTTGACCGCCAGGCCGCCCAGGGGACCACTGCCGTTATTGTTGAGGGTTACCGTCACCGTGGATACTCCACCGTCGCCGATGATGGAGGGCGCAAAGGCCTTGCTCGCGACCAGTATCGGATTGTTGTAGGTCAGGCTGGCGGGTGCCGGTGCGGTCAGTGCCGAACTCTTGGGCGTGTAGGCGCTGCCATCGATGGCGTAGTTGCCGCTGCCGCTGAGCGCCTGCTTGGGCAGGGCCAGCGTATAGGTATCGGCCGGCCCGATCACTTGCACACTGACCGTACAGGTGCTGGCCTGGTTCTTTCCGACGATGCCGGGGTTGATGGTGCGCGGCCCCAGCGCCCCACCGGATAGCGAAATCGCATTGCCGCCGGCCACCGCCGTGACGCTGCCACCTGAACAGGTGGTACTGGCATTGGCCGGACTGGCTACACGCAACTGCCGGCCCAGGGCCGTGAGTGGCAAGGTCGTGCTGAAAGCGAGATTGTTGACCGTGCCGGCGCTGCTGTTGGCCAGCGTGAAATTCAGGGTCACCGGGCTGCCTTCGGAGGCATTGTTGGGACTGAAGGACGCGCTGATGGCCAGTGGCGCGATGACTTGCATCTGCGTGCTGGCCTGGCTGGCGTTGGCGACCGTGACGCTGGTGGCGGGATTGACCCAGCTGACCGCGCCGAGCTCCAGACTGTTGATCGGTGTCGCGTTCTCCGCGACATCCTTGGGCAACGCGGCCCAGAAACCCAGCGTGCATGCGCCATTCATCGGCACATTGTTGAGCGTGAACAGGGGATAGCTGGTCGGCCCGGTCACGCTGGCCACGGTACAACTACCCAGTGCCGCCGGCTGGCTGGTATTGGTGGCACTCCAGGCGGGCAGGCCGGTGCTGCCAGTCCAGCCTGGCAAGGTCACCATGGCGGAATTGGATTGCAACTTGTCGTTGACCGTCAGTCCGTTGATGGCTTGCCCGGAAAAATTATTGATCTGGATCTCGAAGAACACTGGGTCACCCGCCGCCACGTACTTGGGCGAGCCGGCCTTGGTCAGCTGGAAGTTGTTCCACAGGGATACGGCATTGTTCGCCGTGAACGTCGCGCTCACCGCCACGCTTCCGGTACTCACGGACGCCGCTTTAGGGGTGATTGTGACGACCTTGTTCAGGGCGACACCGATGCTGCCCGCGTAAGGCACCGAGATCGTGCAGGAGGCCCCGGCGTTCAGCGTGGTTGATGACAGCTGGACACCCTGGTTGCCATTGATGCGTGTGACAGTGGCAGCAGGACAGGTGGTCCCGAGCGACACGGTAGTGCCACTGACCACGGCACTGGTCTGCGCCAGCAGGGTGCTGGACGTGGCGGCATCTCCCCCGATGGGATTGAAGGCAAAGGCGAGCAGGAGCAACGCGCTGCTGCCACTGTTGCGCAAGGTGAGGGTCAGCGCCGATCCCTGGCCGGCCGCGATATTGGATTGGGAAAACGAACTGCTCACGCTCAGTTGTGCCAGCGCAGGTGGGCAGGACAGCAGTGCCAGGCACATCAGCAGCCAGGCCCGGGCACAGCGCCACCAGGCCGATGCAGGAAGGGGACGAAACAGAATGGGAATGGGTGACATCTCCTCAGTGGACGACGTGGCAACCCGCCCCGCCGGCAGGAGGAGGAACATGCCAACAGGTGGAATGCGATGTTCAGGAGCGGCTTGTATCCGTCGGCCCCCTCGCGGGCGACCGACGACACCAGCCGGCAGAAAATCAGCAGATCAGGATTTTTTCGGTGAAGCAGTAACCCACGCCATGCATGGTCCGCAGCGGCAGGTCGCACATGGCGCCGTCACTCCACTTGCGGCGCAATCGGCTGACGGTCTTTTCCAGCACGCGCTCATCGAAGCCTACCCATTCGATACCAAAAGCATGGGCGATGGCACAACGATCGGCCGCATGCTGGGAACTGTCGGCCAGCAGCTTGAGCAACGCCATCTCGCGTGGATTGATCGGTACCGCATCATGGTGCGGCGCTCGCAGCGTGCGGGCAGTGGTATCCACGCTCCAGGCCTGCGGCGCGATGCGTCTGAGTATCGTGTCGATATAGGCACGCAGCAGACTGGTCATCGGCGGTTTGGGCTCGCAGAAGTCCGCACCGCACTGCAGCCCCGTGATGCGTATGCCAGCCGGGTCATCATCCCCGGACAGCAGCAGGATACCCAGGCGAGCATTGAGCGCGCGCAGACGGGACGCGATGGCACACCCATCCCCCCTGGCGCAGCCCAGATCGATCAGGGCAATGTCGTACTGGATGTCCGCCGTCATCAGGCGCTCCCCATCGGCGACCACCGTGGTCACCTTGTGATCTTCGCTCAACAGATATCGGTGTACTGCGCTGATGGAATGCGACGCACGAACACCATCCTCAATCAACATGATCCTTGCCATTATTCCCCTTTCCCCTTCATCAGTGACGATCGTAAAACCGACTAACAAAAATAAGAATCCCTTTGTATCGACATGCGGCCGACAAGCTTTCTGGAAGCGCATGCTGAAATTTCAGAAGAGGAATTTATCGTAAAAATTTTAGTTTTTCCTAGGTACCCTTTTGGCTCTTTATCGCTTTGTTTTGATGGCGGGAAAAATATTTGCCGTTCTGAATTTTTTACTACGTTTGTCTTCGCATTCGGGGTAATTTCCGCACATTCGCCACGAGGACAACAATGATACTCAAGCCGCTACATCCGGCCATCACGGGGCCACTCTCAGGACAACGCATCCTGGTCGTCGACGACTCGGAGGAAGACCGCATGCTGCTCTCGGATTTCCTGATCCGGCAGGGTGCGCGTCTCTACGTTGGACGCGACGGACAGGATGGTTATCGCAAGGCCCAGACCATCCGGCCGGACGTGATCCTGATGGATATCCGCATGCCGGTCTACGATGGCCTGACCAGCTGCCGCCTGCTCAAGGCCAATCCCATCACGCGTGCCATCCCGCTGGTCTTCCTGTCGGCGGCCACCGCCGTCGAGGAAAGGATCACCGGCCTGACCGCAGGCGCGGTGGACTACATCACCAAGCCCTTCGACTTCGAGGAAGTACGCCTGCGCCTGTGCATCCACCTGCGCAGCCGCACCCATGAAGACCTGCCGCCGTCGGAGACCGCGGCCACCGACATCGCACCCGGCTCCAATACCTTCGATGTGGTGCTGTTCCAGGCCGCGCGCCGGCTGATGCTGGAAAAGCTGGACCAGACCCTGAGCCTCAATGCCCTGGCCGCCGCCGTGGGCACCAATGCGCGGCGCCTGAGCACGGCCTTCAAGAATTGCGTGGGCGTGACGGTCTTCGATTTCCTGCGCGAGGAGCGGATGAAGGAAGCCCGCCGCCTGCTCTCCGATACCACGCTCGATATCGGCGCCATCGCGCTGGCGCTGGGCTACAGCAATACCGCCAATTTCTCGACTGCCTTTCGCGAGCGCTTCGGCATGCCGCCCAGCCAGTTCCGCCGCTAGGACGGATGCGCGATGCACTGGCGCCGATGGCTGCGGCCGATGCTGTGGATATGGCTGCTCCTGCCGCTGTCGGGCACGCAGGCCATCGGGCTGGCCGACAGCGCCGGCATGCAGGTGATCACGCCGCAGCTGCTGATCCTGCGCGACCAGGACGCCGCCCTGATGCTGGCCGGTGCCCTGGCCAGCCCGAACTGGGAAGCCATCCCGGTCCCGCTGCTCAAGGAGGGCTACAGCACCGGTGCATTCTGGCTGCAGGGCGAGCTGCGCAATGACAGTACACATACCGTGACACGCTGGCTGGGCATGGGCTCGGCACGGCTGGAAGACGTGCGCCTGTGGCTGCTGCCACCGCCTGGCGAGGACGGCCACGTCGATGGCGCGGCCGCGCCGCCGCTGCAAGCCGGCACCCGCCACCCGCTGGCCGAGCGTGCCTTGATCTCCCATGTGTCGCTGTTTCCCGTGACCCTGGCGCCGGGCCAGCAGCGCCAGTTCATCCTGCGTGTGCGCAGCGATTCGCTGCTGGACCTGGAGGTGTCGCTGTGGGAACCCTCGGCGTTTCGCCAGGAGGAAGGGCGCGAGCTGGCACTGCAAGCCCTCATGCTCGGCCTCTCGCTGCTGCTGGTGACCTATGCCCTGATCCAGGGCGTCGTCTGGCACGACCACGGCTTCGTGCTGATGGCCGGCTGGATCGTCGCAGCGCTGGCCTTCATCTTAAGCTTCCAGGGCTACCTGTACCGCTACCTGCTCGACGGCGGCGGTCCGTGGCGCTGGCGGCCATCACCCTGTGGACCGCACTGGGCCAGTACCGCCAGGCCGCGCCCGTGGCCAACGGCGCGGCCGCCCTGTGCTACCTGCTGTGGCTGGTCTCCATGCTGCATGGCTGGCGACATGCCCTGGACAATGCGCGCATGCTGGTGTTGTCTTTCGCGCTGGCCTGGATGGCGATGCTGGCCAAGATGCTGGAGCTCAATGGCCTGCTCACGGAAAGCCTGCTGCCCGACTGGCATTTCGCCGCGCTGTTCCAGGTCGGATTGTTATGCATGACCAGCCTCATGGTGGTGGGCCGGTCACTGGCCCTGCATCGCAAGCACGAGCAGATGCAATGGGCCATGCTCTACATGCGGGTGCGCGAACAGCTCAAGCTGGAACAGACCGTCGCCGAACGCACCCAGGCCTTGAGCGACGCCCTGCAGGCCGCCGACGAGGCCAACCGCGCCAAGACCGGTTTCCTGACCCGCATCAGCCACGACCTGCGCACGCCGCTGACCTCCATCCTCGGCTTCGGCGACATGCTGCAGGGAGGTGGCGACCCGGCCGCCTACGGCCGCATCATCGTGCGCAGCGCCCGCCACATGCTGGCCATGGTCAACGACCTGATCGACTATGCCCGCGGCGACCAGCTCGACACCCCGCAACCGGCGCCGCTCTACATCCATGCGCTGCTCAATGTCACCGGCCAGGAGGGCGCCGAGCTGGCGCGCCGCCAGGGCAATGCCTTCTCGCTGCAGATCGATCCTGCCCTGCCGGCCGTGCTGGTACTGGACGCCAAGCGCCTGCATCGGATCCTGGGCAACCTGCTCGACAACGCCGCCAAGTACACCCGGCATGGGCGCATCGGCTTGCGCGCCTGCTGGCACGCGGCCAGCTCCGCACAGGCGCCGGGCATCATCGAGATCGAGGTCAGCGATAACGGCAGCGGCATCGCCGCCCATCACCAGGCGCGCATCTTCGAGCCCTTCGAGCGCGCCGACGCCGACCGCAACCAGCCCGGCATCGGCATGGGCCTGGCCATCGTGCGCCAATGGATCACCCGCATGGGCGGGGAGATCGTGCTCGATAGCGCCCCCGGACGGGGGACGCGCATGCAGCTGCGCCTGCCGGCTCCGCTCGCCGACGAACACGACCTAGCGCGTCATCACATACAGGAAGACAGCAGCATGCGCCCCCTGATCGATGGCAGCGGATACCTGGTGCTGGTGGTGGAGGACAACCCCGAGATTGCCCAGTTGCTGGGCGACCAGCTCAGCAGCCTGGGATTTGCCGTGGAGACCTGCGTTGACGGTACGGTGGCCATCGCACGCATGGAACAGGCTACAGCGGCGGTGGCCGACCTGGTCCTGACCGACTACCTGATGCCCGGTGCCAATGGCGCCCAGGTGCTGCAGGCGGCGCGGCGGCGATGGCCGGGCGTGCCAGTGCTGCTGCTGTCGGCCACGCTCAATGGCGGGCAGGCCGGAGCAGGCGGCGAGCACTTCGATGCCTGCCTGCTCAAGCCGCTCAATTTCCTCGAACTGCAGGATGCCATGGGACGACTGCTGGGGCTGGTGCGGCCGGAGCCGGTGGCGTCACCCGGACCGGCAGCAGCGATGCCGCTGCCACCGGCGGCCGTGCTGCACGATGCGCTGGCATTGATCGAGCTGGGCGCGGTATCGGATCTACTGGAATGGTGCGAGACCCTGCTGCGGGAACACCCTCACTGCACGCTCTTCCATCGGCAGGCCGGGCGCTGCATCGAATTGGGCGATCTGGCCGCGCTGGAGACACTCTGTCGCCCGCTCGCCTGAGACCGCGCCGGCGCTACTGCCGCACCGGTGCGGCCGGGACGGCCGCGTCCAAGGTTGGCTGCGGCTCCTGTGCATCATCGCGATCACGCAGGCGCTCGGCGTTACGCTGGTTGATCTGGTATTGCTCTTCCGCATGCTGGTAGGCCAGTTGCTCCTTGGGCGAGCGGCTGCATCCCGTCAGCAGCAGGCCCACGGATAGCGGGATAAGTAGCGCGTAGCGAGAGAAAGCCAACGATAGTCTCCTTTTTATTATTTCCACTTGGAAATATACGCTTCGGCAATTCTCACGACAAGTCACTCATTCACCACTTTGCCCGCCTGCGGCCCGGCCTGGGCAAGGCGTGGGCATCGCTGCACACGTATCCCGGTCGATAAAATAATTTATTTAACGTATTCAATTAATACGATTAATTCAACATTCTCTTGCAAAATGAAAATAATTGATACAAGAAACAAGCGACTTGTTGCCAGCCATCAAACCCCTTGTCCCACGGGCATTTTCTTGCACCGAGATCACAAGGGGACAGCGTTCAGGACGCATCAATAATCTCCGGCGTTTAATCCAGATCAAACTCGGACGATTTCTTCAGCCGTAAGATATTGCATGAATCAACACATCATCAGAATCAAAAAATCTATTATTTGTGTTATTTGATTTATTTGTTTTTCGCGTATTACAATCGGCCATCCGATGGTCGTGGAGAATGCCATGCCCCTCAAGCGCCTGAACAACAAGGTCAGGATCACCTCACTTTTCCTCGCCGTCATGGCCATGCTGATATTCGGCTACGCGCTCATCAATGGCAGCCTGGCGGGACGTGACGCCGCCCTCAAGGCGGGTGAAGTCGACACCATGAACATCGCCAACAGCCTGTCGACCCAGGTCAACCTGAGCTTTCGCGCCGCCGATCTGCTGATGCATGAACTCACCGCGTTGACCTCGGAAGGCCGTTTCAGCGATGCCGCCTTGCAGTTGCTGATGGAAAAACTGATGGCGCGCCAGAGCCTGCTCTTTCCCCAGATGGATAGCCTCCAGATCCTCGACGAGAACGGACGCCTGCGCCACGCCTGGCCCGCCGCCAGCGGTAGCAAGCGGGTGGAAGTGCAGTTGCCGCCCCAGATGGATTCGAGCTCGGCCAGCGCGGACCCACAGCGGCTGCACATCGGCGTTCCGGTACGCAGCGTGGCGACCGGTCAATGGATCATTCCGCTGACGCGCCCACTGGTTCGCCAGGGCAAGCCGGCCGGCCTGATCCGCATTGGCGTGAGCGTGGAGTACTTCGCACGCCAGTTCAACGACTTCGACATCGGCCGGAGCGGCGCGCTGGTCCTGGCCACCGATGACGGCATCATGCTGTTGCGTCGTCCCTTCGATCCGCAGTTCCTGGGCAAGAGCATGAGCGATGCCACACTGTTCAAGGACCACGTGCAACAGCGTCCGGCCGGATGGGCGATGATCCGGTCCTCCCAGGATGGCGTGGTCAGGCTCAACTACTTCACCCGCGTGCCCGACTACCCGCTGTTCGTCACTGCCGCCCTGGCGCGCGACGATATCCTGGCCGACTGGAGAAAGGCGCAGCGTACACAGTTGCTGGTGATCTTCTCCGCCAGCCTGATCATCGGCCTGCTGACGATCTACCTGCTCTACGTCATCAAGATGCGTGATCACGCCGAAGAGAAGATCGAGAAGAAGAACCTGCACCTGCGGCTGCTGGCCGAGAAGCTCAAGTCGCAGGCACTGCTGGACGGCATGACCGGACTGGCCAACCGCCGCTACCTGGATGAACAATTGCAGAAGGCCATCCAGGGCGCCTCGCGCAGCCAGAGCCCAGTCGCGCTGATCATGTTCGATGTCGACTGGTTCAAGAAATTCAACGATCTCTACGGCCATGTGCAGGGCGACTATTGCCTGCAGGGCGTGGCGCGCGCGCTGCAGGCCGCACAACGCCGCCAGGGCGACCTGGCCGCCCGCTACGGTGGCGAGGAGTTCGCACTGCTGCTGCCCGATACCGGACTGCCCGCCGCCCACCGGATCGCCCAGCGCGTCCTCGATGCCGTGCGCGCACAGCAGATCCCGCACGAAGGCAGCCAGAGCGGCGTGGTGACCATCAGCGCCGGCGTGGTCTCGTGCATCCCACCGGCTGACGCCACCATTGCCGACCTCTTCACCCATGCCGACAGCGCCCTCTACCTGGCCAAGAACAATGGCCGCGATCGGGTGCAGGACTGGCGTGCATTGAGCCAGGTACAGGTCGCCTGAGACGGGTCGGCCGCATAAGCAAATGGCGAAAATATGGTTGGCGCGGGCGGGCGAATCGCTATCATGAGCGCTTTGCCTACCCCTCCTGTCACATGAAGTCACGTCACTTAAAGTTACGCCAGTTCATCCTCGCTATCGGCGCCTTCCTGCTGCTGCACGGCGTCGCCCACGCCGCCGATCCCGCCCACACCACGCTGCGACTGGGCGCTACCGCCGGCCCCTACACCGACCAGCTGCGCTACGGCATCGTGCCGGTGCTGGAGCAGCAGGGCTACAAGGTCAAGCTGGTGGAGTTCTCCGACTATGTGCGCCCCAACCTGGCGCTGGCCGATGGCGACATCGATGCTAACCTGTTCCAGCACGAGATCTATCTCAAGCGCTTCGCCCAGGATCACCAGTTGAAGCTCTCCGAAGTGGTCAAGGTCCCTACCGCCCCCATCGGCATCTACAGCAAGCGCCACAAGTCGCTGGACGACGTGCGTCCGGGCGCCACCGTGGCCCTGCCCAATGACGCCACCAACATGGCGCGCGCGCTGGGCGTGCTGCAGGAGATGGGCTGGATCAGGCTGGCCCCCAACATCAATCCGACCACGGCATCGGAGCGTGACATCGCCAGCAACCTCAAGCAGATCAAGCTGGTGCCGCTGGAAGCCGCGCAGATGCCGCGCGCCCTGGAGGACGTCGACTATGCCTTCGTCAATGGCGCCTTCGCCATCGCCGCCGGCCTGAAGCTGACGCAATCGCTGCACCTGGCCAGCGTGCCCGATTCCTTCCTGATGGTGGTGGCGGTGCGCAGCGCCGACCTGGACAAGCCCTACGTCAAGGACTTGCGCGAGGCCTTCCATTCGGCGCAATACCGCAAGGCGCTGGACGACCGCTTCGCAGGCTATGTGCGTCCGGCCTATCTGAAGTAGGCGCAGAACAGACAGCACAAAAAACCGGGGAGCGGCTGCAAGGCCGCTCCCCGGTTTTTTTTGATGAGGTGCAGATCAGCCCAGTCGCGCCGGACTCAAGGCCGCCGCATCGACACCGAAGCGGGCGATATGCGGTGGCACCGCTTCGCCGCGCACCAGCGCCGCATAGGCTTCGCCGGCCGCCGGCGCGGACTGGATGCCATAGCCTCCCTGCCCCGCCGCCCAGAAGAAGCCCGGCACCTTGCCATCGTAGCCGCCGACGAAGCTGCCATCGGCCACGAAGGAGCGCAAGCCCGCCCACACATGGGCGGGACGGCGGATCTCCAGGGTGGTGCCGGTCTGGATGGCATCGATGGCAATGGCGATATCGAGTTCCTCGGCCTGCACGTCCTGGGGCGCGACCGGATCGGCATTGGCCGGCGACCCCAGCAGCAGGCCGGCATCCGGCTTGATGTAATAGGACTGGTCGACCGGCATGAACATCGGCCAGTGCGCGCTGTCGGGCGGTGCGGCGAAGGTGAAGGCCGAGCGGCGCTTGGGTTGCAGCCCGATCGGTCCGGCACCGGCCAGGCGACCGATCTCGTCGGCCCAGGCACCAGCGGCATTGATGATGACCCCTGCGTGCCATTCACCCTGGCTGGTGCGCACGCACCAGCTGCGTGCCTCATCCTGCTGGCGCACGATGGACTGCACCTCGGCATCGCACAGCACGCGCGCGCCGGCCGCACGTGCCCCGCGCAGGAAACCCTGGTGCAGGCCATGCACGTCGATGTCGGCCGCATCTTCCTCGTAGACCGCGCCGATGATGTCATCGCTGCGCAGCACCGGCACCATGGCGCAGGTCTGCTGCGGATCCAGGCGCTGCACTCGGTCGGAGACCGAGCGCACCAGCGCCTCATGGGCATCGAGTTGCTCGCGCAGCTCGGAGGTCGCATAGAAAAGCGCACCACGCGGCGTGAGCAAGGCATGCTCGGCAAAGCCGGCTGGCGGATGGTCGAAGAAGGCGCGGCTGGCGCAGGTCAGGGCACGCACCTGCGGCGGGCCATAACTTTCCATGTAGAGCGCGGCCGAGCGGCCGGTGCTGTGGTAGCCCGGCTGCGACTCGCGCTCCACCAGCAGCACGCTGCCGTGGCGCGCCAGCCAGTAGGCGATGGAAGCACCGGCAATGCCGGCGCCGATGATGAGGTAATCCACGCTGGCGTGTTCAGACATGCTCAAACTCCTGCACAGGGAATCGCTCAGACTGCGGCCACGACGGCCACTTCCACATCCAGGCCCGGCAGCATCAGCAGGGCTTGCACGCAGGCGCGGGTGGGCGCGTGGCCGGCGGGTACCCAGGCTTCCCAGACGGCATTGAAGGCGCCGAAGTGATCGGGGCTGGACAGCCACACATTGGCGCTGACGATCTGCTCGCGCGCGATACCCTGCGCCTGCAGCTGCGCATCGATCTTGGCCAGCACTTCGGCCGCCTGCTGCGGGATGGGTGCGCCGGCGTTGTCCGGCACCTGGCCGGAGACGAAGGCAAAGCCGTTGGCCACCACCAGCTGGCTCATGCGGGCATTGGTATTGCAACGTTGGATAGGGTTCATGTTTGCGTTAATCGTATAAAAAATAAGTACTCACCAAGATCAGAAAGACGCTCACCGTTCGTGCTGGGTAGCGCCTTCGATACGGCCCTCACGGGCCTACTCAGTCCGAACGGCTTCAGATGGATTGGTCACTGCAGCTCAAACGGCCGGGCCACCTGCCGCACCGGCTGCCTGCCCGTCGAAGATCGGCGGATGCGTGACGATGGACTTCAGCGGCGCCTGCACCGTCTTCAGTTGCGCGATATCGGGACGCGGCCGGCGCAGCGCGTCGTCGCCGTCGAAAGCCTGCTCCAGCGCCGCCGCGCAACCCAGCAGTCGCGCATCGCCCCGGAACGGGCCGGTGACCTGCAAGCCGAAGGGCATGCCGCGATGGTCGCGTCCGCACGGCAGCGAGATCGAGGGATTGGTCGCCAGCGTGACCACGTAGGTCAGGGCCAGCCAGCGGTAATAGTTTTCCAGGGCCACGCCATTGACCTCCTTCAAATACAGCTCGCTCCAGGGGAAAGGCGAGACCGGCGTGGTCGGCGAGACGATCAGGTCGTAGCGCTCGTAGAGTGGCTGGAAGCGGCGGAAGATGCGGGTCTGCTCGCCCTGCGCCCAGGCGCAGTCGGACAGGCTCATGGCCGCGCCCAGCTCGTAGTTGGCGCGGGTATTGGGGCCCAGAGAGGAGGGATCGCGCCGATACGCCGCCTCGAAACCGGCCACGAAGCTCTCGGCGCGGATCACGTCGAAGGCGCGATGGGCCTCGCCCATCTCCACCTGCACCGGCTCGCACACCTTCACGAAGCGGGCGATGGCCGCCATCTTGGCGCGGAACACCTGGCGGATGCCGTCATCGACATCGCATACGCCGAAGTCCTCGGTGTAGCCGATGCGCAGTTGCGCCAGGTCGATCTGCGGCAAGCCCGCAAATTCGCCCTCGGCCACCGCATAGCTGAGCGGATCGCTCATGTGCAGGCCGGTGGTGGCACGCAATTGCAGCACGGTGTCGGCAACGTCGCGGCCCATCGGGCCGACCACCGAGATCGGTGTCCAGCCCAGCAGCTTGCGCTCGCTAGGCACCAGGCCCGGCGAGGGACGGAACCCCACCACCCCGCACTTGGCCGCCGGGATGCGCAGCGAACCACCGGTGTCCGAGCCCGAGCACAGCGGCAGCAGGTCGGTCGCCAGGGCCGCAGCCGAACCGCCCGAGGAACCACCGGCATTCAACAGCGGATTGAAGGGATTGCCGGTGGCGCCCCAGACGGTATTGCGGCTGTTGGCGCCGGCCCCCATCTCGGGCACGTTGGTCTTGCCGGCCACGATCGCACCAGCTGCGCGCAAGCGCGCCACCAGGGCGTTGTCACGCGCCGGCACATTGCCGCGATAGATCGGCGAGCCATAGGTGGTCAACAGGCCACCGGTTTCTTCCAGGTCCTTGATGCCGATGGGCAGGCCGTGCAACAGGCCCAGCGGTCGGCCTTCCACCACCGCCTGCTCGGCCACGCGGGCCTCGGCGCGGGCGCGCTCGAAGCAGGTCGCGGTGACGGCGTTGATGTGCGGGTTGATGTCTTCGATGCGGGCGATGCAGGCGTCCAGCAATTCGACCGGCGAAACCTGCTTGCTGCCGATCAGGGCGCGCAGTTCGACCGCGCTTTTTTCGACCAGGGTATTGTCTTGCATGGGGCTTTCCTTGAAGAGACTCAGGCCGGCTGCACGTGCGCCGAACTGGGTTGGGTACGGATGAACAGGCTCACTGCCACCGAGAAGAAGGCGGCGCCGACCAGGAAGGCGAAGGCATAGTCATAGTTGGCAAAGGCGCTGACCAGGAAACCAATCACCAGCGGCGAGATGAAGCCCGCCAGCTGTCCGCCCAGGTTGACCATGCCCACGCCGCTGCCGACCAGCTGCGCCTGCAGCATCTTGGTCGGCAAGGCGATACAGACGGCCAGCACGAAGGACTTGAAGAAGTAGGCCAGGCATTGATAGGCGATGACGCCATTGACGCTGTGCGCGGTGTACATGCAGTAGACGAACAGGGCGGTCAGCAGCGAACTGCCGATCAGCAGCAGCCGCTCGCGGCCGTCGAAGAAGCGCACCATCACCCAGCCGCCGATGGCGGTGGACAGGCCGGCCATGATGTAAGGCAGCGGCAGCAGCAGGCCCACCGATTTCAGGTTCAGGCCGCGCACCGTCATCAGGTAGGTCGGCATCCAGCTGTCCAGGCCCTTGTTGATGATGGACAGGCCGAACCACACCGCCACGATCTGCCACATCAGCGGCATCTTCAGCAGCGCCTTGAAGGCGGCCTTGTTGATGGCCTTGCTGCCACCCGCGCCAGCACGCACCGGGCGCACGCAGAACCAGTACACCAGCGCGAACACCAGGCCGGCGATGCCGATATAGTGGAACACGGCGCGCCAGCCGTAATGCACGATCAGCGGCGCGATCATCAGCGGTGCCAGCATGCTGCCGATATAGTTGGAGGACATCAGCAGCGAGGACATCTTGGGCCGCTCCTCGCGCGTGAAGGTCTCGGCCACGCCCTTGACGCTAGCCGCCGGGAAGGCGCCCTCGCCCAGCCCGAACACGAAACGGATCACCACCAGGCTGGTGATGGACCAGGCCACGCCGGTGATGCCGGTGAAGACCGACCACAGCAGGATGGAGATGACGATCACCGGACGCGAGCCGAAGCGGTCGGCCAGCCAGCCGCCGGGCAATTGCAGCAGCGAATAACCGAGGAAGAAACTGGAGAGCAGGATGCCCAGGTCGGAGGGCTTCAGCTGGAATTCGCTGGCGATCTGCGTGGCCGCGAAGGTGATCGCGGCGCGATCGATGTAGGACACGCACCAGCCCAGGTACAGCAGGACCAGCACCAGGTATTTGTACTTGCCATCCTTTACCGCAGCATCCATGAGCGAGACTCCCTCCGGCCCGACGGCGGGACGCTCCCTCCGTAACGTGGATTCATCCTAAGGCCGCGCATGGTTTGCCACAAGTACAAGTTTTAGAATAACTGATTGCCGAATCGGCAAACCATTCCTACAATGCCCCCATGTCTACCATCCATACCCGCGTGCTGCAGGAGACGGCGGTGCGCTATTTCCTTGAAGTGGTGCGGCGCGGCTCCATCACGGAGGCGGCCGTCACGCTCAATGTGGCCTCCTCGGCGATCAGCCGCCAGATCGCCCGGCTCGAAGCCGAGCTGGATACGCCGCTGTTCGAGCGGGTCTCGCGCGGCATGCGTCCCAATGCGGCCGGTGAGTTGCTGGCCGCCCATGCCCTGCGCATGCAGCTGGAAGCCGAGCGCATCGGCAATGAACTGGCGGCCTTGAAGGGATTGCGGCGCGGCGAGGTCAAGCTGGCCTGCACCGAGGGCTTCGCGCTGGAATTCGTGCCCAGCGCGATCGAGCATTTCTGCCGCCAGCACAAGGGCATCCGCTTCCAGCTGTCGGTGGGCAATGCGGTCCATGTGGCCCAGCAGATCCGCGAAGGCGCGGTGGACCTGGGGCTGACCTTCACCATGGCGCCCGATGCCGATATCAAGGTCGAGTTTGCCCAGCGCGCGCCCATCATGGCGGTGATGCACCCCGAGCATCCGCTGGCGCAGCGCAAGCAGGTCACGCTGTCGGAACTGGCGCCCTACCCGCTGGCCATGCCACAGAAGAACATCACCATGCGCCGTCTCATCGACGCCTGCTGCAGCCGCCGCAATGTCTTGCTGGAGCCGACCTTGTCGGCCGACTCCATCAGCGCATTGCTGTGCTTCGTCATGTCAGGCAATGGCATCGGTTTCTCGGCGGCGCTGCCGATCAGGAAGCTGGTGCGCGCCGGCCAGCTGGCGGCCCTGCCCATCCGCGACAAGGACATGAATACCCTGCAGCTGGAAATCCAGTCCCTGAGCGGCCGCACCCTGCCCAATGCGGCCCGGGCCTTCCTCACGACCCTGATTGCCCGCGCCGCTGCCGGTCAATGACGCTGCCGGCCAGCCTTAGCCCGACGCGCCATCGTCGTCCGCCGGGGTGGGCAGGCTGGCCCCGACCAGTACCAGTGCCGGGGCCAGGTGAAACGAGCGGTCCAGGCAGGCCTGTGGGTCATCCAGGTTCTCCACGAAGATCCCGATGCAGGCGGCGGCGACGCAGCGCGCCACGTCGATAGGGGTGAGGCCGCGCCGCAATTCACCACGTTCGTAGGCGATATTGAGGATCTCGGTCAGATGCTGCTGGGCACGCCAGACCATGGTTTCCAGCCTGGCTGTCAACGCCTCGGGCAGTTCGCAGGTGCCGCGATAGCGGATCGCCACCTCCATCATGCGGCGCTGCCGGATATCGACCAGGCAGTTGCGCATCTTCAGCCACAGCACCTCGCGCAGCAGGCCCAGCGGATTCTCGACCTGTCGATAGACATCGAGGTCGCCGCCGACATCAAAGGGCCAGACCAGTGCCTCGAAGGCCGCCTGCACCAGCGCCGGCTTGTCGGGAAAATGCCAGTACAGCGCCCCGCGCGTGAAACCGGCGCTGGCCGCCACATGCTCCAGCGTGGTGGCTCGCACCCCGCGCTGGGCAAAGGCGGCCAGCGCCGCGTCGAGCAGGATGTCCCGGGTCTTCTCGGCGCGCGACATCACGGCTCCCGGCTTGCCACATCGTCCTCCACCGGACGGCCGGTACGTTCCACCCAGCCACCGCCCAGCGTCTTGTAGAAGGTCGCCAGGTTGGTCCAGCGCGAGAGTCGGGTGCCGATCAGGTTCTTTTGCGCCGAGTAGAGCGTACGCTGCGAGTCGAGCACGTCGAGATAGCTGTCCACACCGCTGGTGAAGCGTGCCTGCGACAGCTGCAGCGCCTCGGCGCTGGCGCCGACCAGGGCTTCCTGGGCCTCCAGCTGGCGGCCCAGGGTGTTGCGCTGGGCCAGGGCGTCGGAGACCTCGCGGAAGGCGGTCTGGATCGCCTTCTCGTACTGCGCCACCGAGATATCGCGGCTGACGGTGGCGATATCCAGGTTGGCGCGATTGGCGCCGCCGTCGAAGATGGGCAGCGACACCTGCGGCACGAAGCTCCAGGAACCCGATCCGCCCTTGAACAAACCCGCCAGGCGGGCGCTGGAGCTGCCAGCATTGGCAGTGAGGCTGATGCTGGGATAGAAGGCGGCGCGGGCCGCACCGATGTTGGCGTTGGCCGCGCGCAGGTCGCGCTCGGCCTCGAGGATATCGGGGCGGCGTTGCAACAGCGCCGACGGCAGGCCGGGGGGAATGCTGGCCAGCGGACTGGCGGCGGCCAGCCGGGTATCCGGCAGGCCCTGCGGCAACATCTCCTCGGGCAGATCAGCCCCCACCAGCAGCACCAGCGCATTGCGGTCCTGGTCGACCTGGGCGCGTGTCCCTGGCCAGGCGCAGGCGATCCTGGTCGGAGGCCAGCGTCAGCCAGGCGGTGGCCACTTCGGCGATCAGGCTGATCTGGGTGCTGCGGCGCGCCTCGGTGGTGGACAGGAAGGATTGCAGCGCCTGCTCCTTGAGGCTGCGCACCCGGCCGAACAGGTCCAGTTCATAGGCGCTGAAGCCCAGCGTGGCGCTGTAGCTGCGCGCGGTCAAGGCGCGCCCGGTACTGGACAGGTCGGCCGGGGTGCGGCTGGCCGTCTCGCTGGTGGCCGCATTGACCGTCGGGAACAAGGCCGCGCGTTGCACGCCGTATTGCGCCCGCGCCTTCTCGATATTGAGCACGGCCACACGCAGGTCGCGGTTGTTGGCCAGCGTCAGCGCGATCACCTTCTGCAGGGCAGGATCGGTAAAGACATCGCGCCAGCCGATGTCGGCCACGGCGAGGTCGTTGGCCGCAGCTCCGCTATCGCCGGCAAAGCGCGCCGCGACCGGCGCGGCGGGACGATGATAGTCCGGCATCAGCGTACAACCGCCCAGCAGCACGGCCAGCATCAACGGGGTGATCATGGCGCGGGAGGTGCGCAGGACCGGGGTCGAAGGGAAAGGATTCATCTCAGTGCTCCGTGGAAATCGCAGGTTGGCCCGGCAGCGCAAGGGCAGGCTTGCGGCCGAAGAACTTCATGATGATCACGAAGAACAGGGGAACGAAGAAGATCGCCAGCACCGTGCCCGAGAGCATGCCGCCGATCACCGCCGTACCCAGCGCATGCTGGGCACCGGCACCCGCCCCGCTGCCCAGCACCAGCGGCAGCACGCCCAGGATGAAGGCCAGCGAGGTCATCAGGATGGGGCGCAGGCGCATGCGTACCGCCTCCATGGTGGCCTCCACCAGGCCACGCCCGTGCTCATACAGATCCTTGGCGAACTCGACGATCAGGATGGCGTTCTTGCAGGCCAGGCCGATGGTGGTCAACAGGCCCACCTGGAAGTAGACGTCATTCATCTTCCAGGTCAGGATCGCGCCGATGAGTGCGCCCAACACCCCCAGCGGTACCACCAGGATCACCGAGAAGGGCACCGCCCAGCTCTCGTAGAGGGCCGCCAGCGCCAGGAACACGATCAGGATCGAGACGCCATAGAGGATCCCGGTCTTGCCGCTGGACGCCTTCTCCTGCAGGGACAGGCCGGTCCATTCGTAACCGATGCCTGCCGGCATCTTGGCCAGTGCCGCTTCGACGATGGCCATGGCCTCGCCGCTGGAGGCGGCACCCGGCAAGGCCATACCCAGGATTTCCATGGATGGCACGCCGTTGTAGCGCTCCAGGCGGGGCGAACCCGAGGCCCAGCGGGCCGTGGCAAAGGCACTGAATGGCACCATGCTGCCGGCGCTGTTGCGCACATACCAGCGGTCGATATCGGAGGGCAGCATGCGGAAGCGGGCATCGCCTTGCAGCATCACCTTCTTGACCCGGCCCTTGTCGATGAAGTCGTTGACGTAGCTGCTGCCCCAGGCGGTGGCAATGGTGTCATTGACATCCGACATCGCCACCCCCAGCGCACCGGCCTTGTCGGTATCGACCTGCAGGCGGAATTCGGGGGTATCTTCCAGGCCGTTGGGGCGCACCGCCACCAGGCGCTTGTCCTGCGCCAGGGTGGCCAGCAATTGATTGCGCGCCTGGGTCAGCGCGGCATGGCCGAGGTTGGCTTCGTCCTTGAGCATCAGGTCGAAGCCGGTGGCATTGCCCAGCTCGGACACCGCCGGCGGCGCGAAGGCAAAGACCTTGGCGTCGCGCAGGGTGGCGAAATATGCGCCCGCGCGGGCGGCCACATCGGTCACGCTCAAGCCCGGCCCCTTGCGCTCATCCCAGGGCTTGAGCTTGATGAAGGCGAAGCCCATGTTCTGCCCGCTGCCGGCGAAACTGAATCCGGACACTGCGAACACGCCCGAGACGGCGTCCTTCTGGTCCACCAGGAAGTGATGTTCGAGTTGCTGGATCACTTCATCGGTGCGCTGCTTGGTGGCGCCCGAGGGCAGTTGCATGATGGCGAACAGGGTGCCCTGGTCTTCATCGGGCAGGAAGCCGACCGGCAATTTCATGAAGCCCACCACCACCAGTGCCAGCAGCACCGCATAGCCGGCCATGTAGCGCCCGCCACGTGCCAGCATGTGGCGCACGATGCCCTGGTAGCGATGGTTGCCGCGATCGAACTGGCGGTTGAACCAGCCGAAGAAGCCGCTCGTGGCCAGCGCATGTCCCTTGGCAGCCGGCTTGAGCAGGGTCGCGCACAGCGCCGGAGTCAGCACGATGGCCACCAGTACCGACAAGCTCATGGCCGAGACGATGGTGATGGCGAACTGGCGATAGATCACCCCGGTGGAACCGCTGAAGAAGGCCATCGGCACGAACACCGCCGCCAGCACCAGGGCCACGCCGACCAGGGCACCGGTGATCTGCCCCATCGACTTGCGGGTCGCCTCCTTGGGCGGAAGGCCCTCTTCCGACATCACGCGTTCCACGTTCTCCACCACCACGATGGCATCATCGACCAGCAGGCCGATGGCCAGCACCATGGCGAACATGGTCAGGGTATTGATGGTGAAGCCGAACACGGCCAGCACCCCGAAGGTCCCCAGCAACACCACCGGGACGGCGATGGTGGGAATGAGCGTGGCGCGGAAGTTCTGCAGGAACAGGTACATCACCAAGAACACCAGCACCACGGCCTCGATGAGCGTACGGACCACCTCCTCGATGGAAATGCGCACGAAGGGTGTGGTGTCATAGGGCTTTTGCACCTTCATGCCGGCGGGGAAGAACTTCTCCAGTTGCGCCACGCGCGCATCGATGGCCTTGACCGTGTCGAGCGCATTGGCGCCGGTGGCCAGCTTGATGGCCAGGCCGGCGGCGGGCTTGCCGTTGAAGCGCCCCACCGAGGTGTAGCTCTCACTGCCCAGCTCGATGCGCGCCACGTCGCGCAGCTTGACCCGGGCACCTCCGGTGAGCGTGCGCAACACGATGTCCTGGAACTGCTCGGCCGTGCGCAAGCGGGTCTGCGCCGTGATGGTGGCGTTGATCTGCTGGTTCTCGGCAGCCGGCAAGCCACCCAGCTGGCCCGACGACACCTGCACGTTCTGCGCCTGGATGGCGTTCTTGACGTCCAGCGGGGTAAGGCTGTAGCTGTTGAGCTTGTCGGGATCGAGCCAGATGCGCATCGCATATTGCGAGCCGAAGAGGGTGGTATCGCCCACGCCTTCCACGCGGCTGAGGGCATCCTGGATGTTGGCGGCGACGTAGTCGGACAGGTCCGATCCGCTCATGCTGCCATCTTCCGACGTAAACGCCAGCACATTGAGGAAGTTGGTGGCCGACTTGGTCACCGTGATCCCTTGCTGCTGTACCTCCGAGGGCAACAGGGGCGTGGCCAGCGAGAGCTTGTTCTGCACCTGCACCTGGGCGGTGTCGGGATTGGTGCCGTTCTCGAAGGTCAGCGTGATGGTCACCGTCCCCGAGGATTCGCTGGTGGAGGCCATGTAGCTGAGACGATCGAGCCCCTTCATCTTCTGTTCGATGATCTGGGTCACGGTGTCTTCCAGCGTCTTGGCCGAGGCACCGGGGTAGTTGGCGGTGATGGCGATGGCCGGTGGGGCAATGGCCGGATATTGCGCAATCGGCAGGGTCAGCACCGAGACGACCCCGGCCAGCATGACGATGATGGCGAGTACCCAGGCGAAGATGGGGCGGTCAATGAAGAAGCGGGCCATGATGTCTCTCCCCCCCTCAGTTGACCGCAACGCCAGTGGCGGCGGCGGCCGCCGCCGCAGCGGCCGAGACCGGCTTGGGCGACCAGGGCAGCACCTTGACCTTGACACCCACGGCGGCGCGTTGCTGGCCGTCGACCACCAGTTGATCGCCCTCCTTCAAGCCGCTGCTGACCAGCCACTGGTCGCCGATGGCGCGGTCGGTGACCAGCGCGCGCTGTTCCAGCACGCCATTGGCATTGACCACGAAGGCCTGCGGCTTGCCCGCGCCGTCGCGGCTCACCGCCTGCTGCGGCACCAGCAGGCCTTGCTGGCGCACGCCCTCCTGCACCACGGCACGGACATACATGCCCGGCAGCAGGTCAGCCTTGGGGTTGGGGAACACCGCACGCAGGGTCACCGCGCCGGTATCCTGGTTGACGGTCACGTCCGCAAACTGCAGCCGGCCTTCCTGTTCATAGCTGCGGCCGTTTTCCAGGATCAGCCTGACCTTGGCGCCATTGCCGTCCTTCTGCAGTTCGCCGTTGGCCAATGCCTGCTTCAGGTCCAGCAGTGCCGTGCTCGATTGCGTAACATCCACGTAGATCGGATCGAGTTGCTGGATCGTGGTCAATGCGGTGCTCTGGCTGGCCGTCACCAGCGCGCCCGGCGTGACGGTGGACTTGCCCACGCGCCCGGAAATCGGCGCATCGACCTTGGCATAATCCAGGTTGATGCGACTGGTCTGCACGCTGGCCCGGGCCGAGCCGACATCGGCTTCGGCCTCGCCCAGGGTGGCGACGGCATCATCGTAGTCCTGCTGGCTGACGGCCTTGATGGCCACCAGCTCCTTGTAGCGGCTGGCCTTCAGGCGTGCCGTCTTCACACTGGCCTCGGCCTTGGCCAGCGCTGCCACGCTGCTGTCGTAGGCGGCCTGATAGCTGGCCGGGTTGATCTGGTACAGCACCTGCCCGGCCTTGACATCACTGCCCTCGCGGAAATTGCGTGCCTTGATGATGCCGTTGACCTGCGGCCGCACATCGGCGATCTGGTAGGGCGAGGTACGCCCCGGCAATTCGGTCTGCAATACCACCGGCTGCGAACGCACCGTCACCCCCCCCACCATCGGCATGCCGGCGGCCGGCGGCGGCCCTCCTGGCGGTTTTCCGCATGCACTGAGCACGCTGATGATTGCCACTGCGATCGTGGGCCTGAGGATGGGGGTGGTGCGCATGGGGGATTCTCCGAAAAGGGAAGACGCGAACATAACAATACCGAACTGTACGGTATTATTGATTGACAGTTTTATCCCGGTCAAGCAAAATTGAACACACCTGTACGAAAAAGAATCGACGCCCCAGGCGCCAAGGAAAAAACGCAAATGAGAGTAAAGACTGTCGCCAAGCGAGAAGCCATCCTGGCTGCCGCTGCGGAAGTGTTCAAGGAATCGGGTTTCGAAGGCGCATCGATGTCCGAGATCTCGGCGCGCATCGGTGGCTCCAAGGGCACGCTGTATGGCTACTTCAAATCGAAGGAAGATCTTTTCGTGGCGGTCTCGCACGAAGAAGCCAAGAAACAGCTCGATCCCGCGCTCGATGCGCTGGACCGCGATAGCGGCGATATCGAGACCACCTTGCGCCTGTTCGGAGAAAAGGCGATGCTGTTCCTGTGCAAGACCAGCACCATCCAGACGCGCCGGATGATCCTGGCCGAATCAGGTCGTAGCGATATCGGCCGACGCTTTCATGAAGAAGGCCCCAAGCAGGGCATGCAGCGGGTCGCTGCCTATATGAAGAAACAGATGGAAATGGGGCAGCTACGCCATGTCGATCCCATGCTGGCCACCTTGCAGTTTTGCGCCTTGCTGGAATGCGAAACCGTAGCCCCCCTGATGCTGGGACTGGAACCGTCGATTTCCGCGCCCCGCATCAAGCGCATGGTGGCACGTGCCGTCGAGACCTTCCTGGCAGCCTACGGGATGCGCTGACGACCCGGGCCAGGCAGCCAGCGCAACAACACCAGATCAGAAGGTGTGACGGATACCCAGCTGCACGCCGGTCTCGCTGGCACCTGCATCCGGCACCAGCGCCTGGCCGGCCGTATAACTGGCACCGGTCATCTTGTAGGCCGCCGTGTTCTGGTTGATCAGGCGCGAAGCCACGGCATACAGGCGGGTGCGCCTGGACAGGTCGTAGTTCAGGATCAGGCTGAACTGGCGCGCATTGTTGTTGTAGCTGGAACTGTCCTTGACGTAGCCGCCGCCGGCACCGAGGGTGGTCTGGGCGTTGAGGCGGTAGTCGGCCGACAGGCTATAGGTGTTGTGGTAGTTGCCCGGGGTATTGCCGACCACGTTGCCGGTCGGGTCATACTTTCCGGCCGGATTGACGAAGACGTTGCCGGTGGTGGCCGAGATCACTTCATTGGTACGGAAGAAGGCCAGGTAGACCTTGCCGTTGCCGTAGTCGTAGTTTCCCCCCAGCATGAACTGCTTGACGCTGTTGGTATTGGTGCCGTTGTTGGCGTTCAGGTAGGCACTGCCCACATAGAGCGGCCCCTGCTGGGTCTGCGCACCGATCTGGTAGACCGCATTGGAGGACGTACTGCCGGCGCGTTCGCCCACCGAGTAATGCAGCTCGACGTTGGAGTTGGCAAATTTCGGCGAGACATAGCTGATGTCGTTGTCCACCCGTGCCAGCCAATTGGCGAAGTTGTTGTAGGCCGAGCCATAGGTGGCCGCGCCGAAGGCATCCATGTTGCCCGAGTAGAGGAACATGACGCTGTTCTGCCGGCCCACGCGCACCTCGCCGAAGCCGCCGCCCAGGCCCACCCAGGACTGGCGGTCAAACAGGCGATAGCTGTTCTGCAGCGCACCGGTGCTGGAATCGAAACCGGTCTCCAGGTTGAAGGTGGCGCGATAGCCGCCACCCAGATCTTCGCTGCCCTTGAAGCCCAGGCGGCTGGTCATCTCGCCATTGTTGCCCATGGCCCAGAGCGAAGTCTGCTTGCCGCCGACGGTGCTCTTCTGGTAGGCGGTATAGACATCCATGACGCCATAGATGGTCACCGAGCTCTGGGCCAGGACGACGGGGCTGGCGGCCAGCAGCAAGGCGGCCGGCAGCAATCGGGTGGGGTGTTTGAACTGCATGGGGATTCTCCTCCTGTGGGTAAATCGGTGTTATTGGTGTTGTCGATGCTGCCCGCATGGGGCGCACGCTCCCCTGCCGCCCACGCAGGCGCGGGCAGCAGGGATTGCAGATGCGGACGGGAAAACTCAGGCCTGTCGTTCGAACTGCTTCTTGACGATCAGCGCCAGCGGCACGGTAAAGAACAGGTGCGACATGAAGCCGCCGATGATGACGGCCGGGTCGTAGTAGTTGGGATGGTTGTCGGAGGCGATCATGATGGCCACATGCATCAGGATCCACGCCACCACCGCATAGAACAGCGCCACGAAGGTCGCCTCGTAGCCGCGACGGCGAAAATGCGGCCAGAGCGCCGCGAACAGGATGCCCCACACCAGGGTAAAGAAGAAGTGGATGCCGGTACCCACGAAGTAGGCCAGCAGTCCCAGCGACTCCTGCACCTCGCGGCCGAACACCAGGCCGGTGGCGTTGCGCGGGATGCCGGCCAGCGGCATCATGTGCTGCGCGCCGACCCAGACCAGCGCTTCATAAATCCAGATGATGATGCCGCCGGTGAGGCCGCCGATGATGCCGGCCTTGAGCAGCGCGGCGCGGTCCTTCCAGCCTGACGAGGGGGTGGCCGTAGCGAGGGTGGCCGGGTGGGATGCGGTTTGCATGGTGTCTTCCTTCTCCTTGGATTGGCGAGTGGGCTGGCTTGATGGGCCGGCCCTGCTGTGTGTTACAACTCGGTGCTGCGACTCGTCGGCCGCTTGCGCGTGTTCTTATTTTTTCTTGCCTGACTGTCCGATGGATGGCAGTCGGTCTTTGATGTCGTTCTGGTCTCCTCCTCTGCTCTCCTAGTCGATATACCTGAGCCCGGCCGCTTCCAGCGGGCCACGCATCTTGTACATGTCCAATCCCAGCACGCCGGCGGCGAGCTGGGCGCGCTTCTGCCCTTCCAGGTCTTCACGCTGCCGGGCCACCTGGGCCACGCGCGCGGCGTCGGCGGCCGGTACGGCCACCACGCCATCGTCATCGGCCACGATCACGTCGCCCGGGTTGACCAGCGCCCCGGCGCAGATCACCGGGATATTGACCGAGCCCAGCGTGGCCTTGATCGTGCCCTTGGCGCTGATCGCGCGGCTCCAGACCGGGAAGCCCATTTCCTTCAGGACCTTCACGTCACGCACGCCCGCATCGATGATCAGTGCCTTCGCCCCACGCGCCATGAAACTGGTGGCCAGCAGGTCGCCGAAATAGCCATCGGTGCATTCGGCGGTCACCGCTGCCACCACGATGTCGCCGGGCTGGATCTGCTCAGCCACCACATGCATCATCCAGTTGTCGCCCGGGTGCAGCAGTACCGTCACCGCCGTGCCCGAGACCGATGCGCCCGCATGGATGGGGCGCATGTAGGGCTTGAGCAGCCCGGTGCGCCCCTGCGCCTCATGCACGGTGGCCACGCCATAGCGGCCCAGTTGCTCTGCCACGCCGGCATCGGCGCGCACGATGTGGCGCTTGACCACGCCCAGTTGATTGATCAGCGGTGTGCTCATGCTTACAGTCCTTTCCGTGTCAGGGCGGCATCCAGGCGCGGGAAGACGCGACGGGCATTGCCTTCGTAGATCTGATGACGCTCTGCGGCGCTCAGCTGCGCCGCCTCGATGTAGCGCTTGGTGTCGTCGTAGTAATGGCCGGTCTCGGGGTCGATGCCGCGTACCGCGCCGATCATCTCGGAGGCGAACAACACGTTCTCCACCGGGATCACGCGGGTCAGCAGGTCGATACCGGGCTGGTGGTAGACGCAGGTGTCGAAGAAGATGTTGTTCAGCAGATGGTCCTTGAGCAACGGCTTCTTCAGCTCCTGCGCCAGTCCACGGAAGCGACCCCAGTGATAGGGCACCGCGCCGCCGCCATGCGGGATCAGGAACTTCAGCGTCGGGAAATCCGTGAACAGATCCGAAGTCAGGCACTGCATGAAGGCCGTAGTATCGGCATTGAGGTAGTGCGCCCCGGTGGTATGGAAGCAGGCATTGCAGCTGGTGCTCACATGGATCATGGCCGGCACGTCCAGCTCCACCATCTTTTCGTAGAGCGGATACCAGCTGCGGTCCGACAGCGGCGGCGAGGTCCAGTGACCGCCCGAGGGATCTGGATTGAGGTTGATGCCGACGAAACCATATTCCTTCACGCACTTTTCCATCTCCGCGATGGACGTGCGGATATCGGCGCCGGGCGACTGCGGCAACATGGCCGCGCCGATGAAGTGATCGGGGAACAGCTGCGCGACCCGATGGCACAGCTCGTTGCAGATCGCCGCCCAGGTCTGGCTGGTGTTGAGGTCGCCGATGTGATGCGCCATGAAGGACGCACGCGGAGAAAAGATGGTGAGATCCGCGCCGCGCTCCTTCATCAGGCGCAACTGGTTGGTCTCGATGGAGTCACGCAGCTCGTCGTCGCTGATCTTCAGCTCCGCCACCTTGGGGCCGAGTTCGGGCGTCTTCAGGTTGGCGATCTGCCGGTGGCGCCAGTCTTCCAGTGCCTTGGGGGCGGTGGTGTAGTGGCCGTGGCAATCGATGATGAGGCTATCTCGCATGGGGACTCAATCCGTGACATTGAAGAGGTGGGCGGGGATGAGGACTTCCCCGCGCATGATGGGGCGCGCCGTGCGCAGCAGCGCGGCACGCAGGATCTGTTGCGGGTCGCGGGCATCGAGCGCCAGGGCCACGCTGAATTCGCCGCTGGGATGCTCGACCGAGACGGTGCGCTGCAGGCCGCTACCGGTGCGGGCCAGCCCCTGCGCCGCCGAGCCTTCCAGCACGCAGGCGGTCGCCACCGTGACGGCGGCCAGCACGCCGATGGCGTCGTGGCAGACGTGCGGGATGAAGCAGCGGGTGGCGATGCTGCCGCCCTCCCGGGGTGCGGAGAGCAGGCACATCTTGGGGTAGTTCCTGTCCGCCACGTCACCCAGGCCCATCAATGGGCCGCAGGCCAGGCGCAATGCCTCCAGCTGGTCCTTCAAACCGCGGTCGCCATTGAGCGCGGCCACGCTCTCGTCACCGCGCAGGCCGAGGTCGGCGGCGCGCACCAGCACCATGGGCATGCCGTTGTCGATCAGGGTGGCAGCGATTTCATGGGCCACACCGTCGGCACCGCTAAAGCGCACACGGTCCAGCACGCGACCACTGGGCAAGAGCGCCGGACAGACCGAACCGGCCGTATCGAGGAAGCTGATGCTGACCGGCGCGGCACTGCCCGGCACGCCATCGATGCGGGTGTCGCCGCTGTAGCGCAGGCGCCCGCCCGGGGTCCGCACCGTGATATCGCATTGCATACCGGTGTTGAGCGTGAGCACCCGGGCGGTGGTGGTCTGTTCACCGGCCGTCACCAGGCCGCGCTCGATGGCGAAGGGCAGCACGGCGGCCAACATGTTGCCGCAATTGGGCGTGGTATCGACCCGGTCGGAGTCCGGCTGCAGCTGTGCAAAGAGGAAATCCAGGTCCACCCCCGGCATGCTGCTGCGGCTGACGATGCCGGCCTTGCTGGTCAACGGATGGGCGCCACCCAGGCCATCGATCTGGCGCCGGTCGGGCGAGCCCAGGGCCGCCAGCAGCACACGGTCCCGTGCGGCCACATCGGCCGGCAGGTCGCTGGCCACGAAGAAGGGGCCACGCGAGGTGCCGCCCCGCATCAGGGTGCAGGCCAGGGGCAGGAAATCCGGGCTGTCGGTGGTAGGCACGCTCTTTACCTTTGAAAATGATGGCGCCGAGTATGCGTGAGCGCGGGCCGGCCTTGGTTGCGTTGTGGGCCTTCCTCTGTTCTAATTTTCTAATCGGGTTCAGAAACCGGCGGGCCGCCGGACCACCATCATGTCCTTGCTCAACCTGCGTCACCTGCATGTCTTCAATGTCGTCGCCACCACCGGGGGCGTACGCCGCTCTTCCGATACGCTGCTGCGCGCTTCATCGGCGGTGGCGCGGTCGGTGGCGGCCCTGGAGCAAAGCCTGGAGACGCAACTGTTCGAGCGGCGCGGTCGCGGCATGCTGCTGACCGCCGCTGGCGAGGCCGTGCGGCTGCGGGTGGAACGCATCGAGGCCGAGCTGCGCGAGGTACGCGACGACGCCCTGCGCCTGCGCGAGCGCACCGGCAGCCAGGTGGCCAGCCTGGATGCACTCTTCAATGAACGCCGCCTGCAGGCCGCCGCCCTGCTGGCCGAGACCCACCACATGCCCAGCGTGGCGCGGCTGATGGAAGTCTCGCCCTCGGCGGTGAGCCAGTCGCTGGCGCTGCTGGAGGGCATCCTGGGCCAGCCGCTGTTCTTCCGTACCGCCCATGGCATGCTGCCCACCGACGCCGGACGCCGCTGGACCGAGCGCTTCGGCCGGGCGCTGGCCGAGCTGCGCCACATCCCCGCAGACATCGCCGCCCTGGACGGTATCGTGCAAGGCACGGTGACCATCGGCGCGCTGCCGCTGGCGCGCTCGCAACTCTTGCCCACCGCGCTCACGCGGGTGCTGGCGCGCCATCCACGCCTGCAGATCCGCTCGCTGGAGAGTCCCTATGAAGAGCTGGCGGCCGGCCTCATGAGCGGGCGCATCGACTTCATCGTCGGCGCCCTGCGCGCCTTCTCCAGCGATACCTTCGACATGCGTCCGCTGGTGGCCGACAGCGCCGCCCTGATCGCCCGCGCCGGCCATCCGCTGGCGCAACGCCGGAAACTGGCCCTGGCCGACCTGGACGGCTATCCCTGGGTGTTGTCGCGGGCCGGCACGCCGCTGCGTGATTCCATCGAGCAATTCTTCCGCGACAGCCAATGGCCGGCCCCGCGCCCGGCCGTGGAGACCGGTGACCTGGCGCTGCTGCGCGGCCTGCTGGTGGGCAGCGACATGCTCACCGTGATCTCGGCCAAGCAGTTGCACCACGAGATCGCCACCGGCCAGCTCACCACCCTGCCCCTGGCCATGCACGGCCTGCAACGCCAGATCGGCCTGATGCAGCGCCGAGGCGCCCACCTCTCGCCCGGCGCACGCGCGCTGCAACAGGAGATCGAAGCGGTCGCCGCGGCCTGGCGCTGATCCGGCGGTAATCCACCCCGATTAGCAAATGGCAACGCTCAGGTAGCCGAAAGCAATACTCATCGAAACGCCCCGCCGTACACTACTTGCCATGTCGAGGCAGGCTTGTTGCGCTTCGACCTGCCTCATTCCAGCCGCGTAGACATAAACCGGCGCTTTCCAATAATTCGACATCACGACGGAGACTTAATGAATACAGCACAATCGCTGGACGTGCGTTCGCACATCAATGGACGCAAGATGTCTGGCTACCAGTGGCTCTTGCTGGTACTTTGCTTCCTGATCGTGGCCACCGACGGCATGGACGTGGCCATCATGGGCTTCCTGGCCCCGGGCATCACCAAGGAATGGGGCATCTCGCGGGCCGCCTTCGGCGTGGTCATGAGCGCCGCGCCCATTGGCCTGGCCATCGGTGCGCTGCTGGTGGGTCCGCTGTCTGACCGCTACGGCCGCAAGAAACTGCTGATGACGGCGGTGGCCTGGTTCGGCGTATGCAGCCTGGCCTGTGCCGCCGCGCAGGACGTGGTGACGCTGTCGGCGTTGCGCTTCCTGACCGGCCTGGGCCTGGGGGCGGCCATGCCCAATGCCACCACCCTGCTCTCGGAATATGTGCCGGAACGCTCGCGCAGCACCTTGCTGGCAATCATGTTCACCGGTTTCAACCTCGGTTCGGCCCTGGTGGGCTTCCTGGCGGCGGCCTTGCTGCCCGACCATGGCTGGCGCAGCGTACTCATGGTGGGCGGCGCCATCCCGCTGGTGTGCCTGCCCTTCTACCTGTGGCTGGTGCCGGAATCGGCGCGCTTCATGGTCGTGCGCAACTATCCCGCCGATCGCGTCGCCCGTACCCTGGCACGCGTCTGCGGTGGTGAATTCGCCGCCGGCCAGCGCTTCTGCGTGAGCGAGCCGCAGGTCAAGAGCACCCAGCCGGGCAAGGTGCTGCTTTCGGATCACTACCGCAAGACCACGCTGTCGCTGTGGGGGACCTACTTCATGGGCCTGCTGGTGATCTACCTGCTCTCCGGCTGGCTGCCCACCCTGATCAAGGATGCCGGCCTGCCCATCGAGAAGGCCGCCAGCATCACCGCCCTGTTCCAGCTCGGCGGCACCGTCGGCGCACTGGTGGTAGGCTACCTGATGGACCGCTGGTCGCCCAGTCGGGCCATCGCCGCGGCCTACATCTCGGGTGCCGTGTTCATCCTGCTGCTGGCCTCGGGCAGCGTGCAGTCGGGCATGTTCGCAGCCTATGTGTTGCTGGCGGGCTTTTGCATGAGCGGTGCGCAAACCGGGCTGAACGCCTTCGCGCCCTCCTGCTACCCGACCGTGGTGCGGGCTACCGGGGTGTCGTGGATGCTGGGCGTGGGGCGCTTCGGCAGCATCCTGGGCTCGTTTGCCGGTGGCGTGCTGCTGTCCATGGGCTGGGGCTTCGGTGGCGTCATCGCCATCCTGGCGGTACCGGCCACGCTGGCGTCGCTCATCATCGTGTTCATCCAGTTGGGCCAGCGCCCGGCCGCCGCAGTCTGATCAGTGTGCTCGCTCAGTCATACCGGATTCATCTGAAACAGGAATAGATTTCATGGCCAATATCGTCGGCGCCATCGCCACCTCGCATACCCCCACCATCGGCTTCGCGCTCGATGCCAACAAGCAGCACGACCAGGTCTGGTCCCCTATCTTCAAGGCCTATGAACCGGTGCAGCAGTGGCTCAAGGAGAAGCAGCCGGACGTCCTGCTGGTGGTCTACAACGACCACGTGACCTCCTTCTTCTTCGACCACTACTCGGCCTTTGCGCTGGGCGTGGGCGACCAGTACCAGGTCGCCGACGAAGGCGGCGGCGCCCGCAAGCTGCCGCCGGTGGGCGGTCATGCGGCCCTGGCGCGCCATATCGGCAGCTCGCTCATGGCCGATGAATTCGACATGTCCTTCTTCCAGCAGAAGCCGCTGGACCATGGCTGCTTCTCGCCGCTGTCGATGCTGTGGGAACACCAGGACGGCTGGCCCGGCCAGATCATCCCGCTGCAGGTGGGCGTGCTGCAGTTCCCGGTACCGACCGCGCGCCGCTGCTACAAGCTGGGCCAGGGCCTGCGCCGCGCCATCGAAAGCTATCCGGAAGACCTGGACGTGGTCATCGTCGCCACCGGTGGCCTGTCGCACCAGGTGCATGGCGAGCGCGCCGGCTTCAACAACACCCCCTGGGACCACCAGTTCCTGGACCTGCTGCAACACGATCCCGACGCCCTGACCCGCCTGACCCACGCCGAACTGGCCACCCTGGGCGGGCTGGAAAGCGCCGAGGTCATCATGTGGCTCATCATGCGCGGCGCCATGCCAGCCGGCGTGAACTGCCTGCACCGCGAGTATTACCTGCCCTCGATGACCGGCATCGCGGTGGCCGTCTACGAGCCTGCCGTCGCGGTCGATGCCGCCCTGCAGGCCGCCGAGATGGAGCGTCACCGTAGCCACATCGCCACCCAGCTAGACGGCATCGAGAATCTGGCCGGCACCTATCCCTTCACGCTGGAGACCAGCCACCGCCGCTACCGCATCAACCGCTACCTGCATCAGCTGATCCAGCCAACCTTCCGCGAGCGCTTCCTGGCCGATCCCGAGCTGACCTTCGAGGAAGCCGGCCTGTCGGCCGAGGAGCGCGACATGATCAGCCGCCGCGACTGGCAGGCCATGATCCGCTATGGCGTGATCTTCTTCCTGCTGGAAAAGATGGGCGCGGTGGTGGGCGTGTCCAACCTGCACATCTATGCGGCCATGCGCGGCCAGTCGCTGGAAGACTTCCAGAAGACCCGCAATGCGCCGGGCGCGCTGTATTCGGTGGCCGGCAGCGCCTCCGATCGCGCCGCCGACTGGGACAAGACCGGCACACGCTGAGCCCTGCCCTGTTGTCGTCGTAAAAAAATCGCGCCGTCCTCCCGGACCGGCGCGATTTTCATTGATCGATGGCAGTGATGAATACCCTGCCTGCCATCACTTCACCGCATAGACCGCCTTCAGCATCTTGCGCACGATGGCTTCGAAGAAGATCACCGCAAAGCCGTCATTGCGGATCAGTTGCTGGGTCAGGTCGGCGCACTTCTGGCGCACGCCGTCGGGCAAAAGCTGGTCTTCGCCGCCCATGGCACGACCCGCCACCTGGATCTCGGCGGCACGCTGCACCGTCCACAACAGGAAGAAGGCGCGCTCGATATCGCTCTCGCACACCGCCACGCCGTGGTTGCGCAGCACCAGGATGTGCTTCTCGCCCAGGCTTTGCAGCATGCGCTCTTTCTCTTCGGCGAACAGCGTGATGCCCTCGAAGTCGTGATAACCGATGCGGCCGAACAATTGCGCGCCGTAGAAGTCGTTGTGCTCGAAGCCACTCTTCTTCATCGTCACTGCCGAGATCGGCGTGGTGTGCGTGTGGATCACGCAGCGCAGGTCGTCGCGCGCGCCGTGGATGGCGCTATGCAGGGCGAAGCCGGCCGGATTGGCCTTGTAGTCGGACGGCTCGGCCAGTTGCCCATCCAGGCCTACTTTCAGCAGGTTGGCCGGGGTGACTTCGTTGTAGTTCAGGGCGAAGGGATTGACCAGATAGTGATGTTCCGGCCCCGGCACCCGTACCGAGATGTGGTTGAAGATCATCTCGGTCCAGCCCAGGTAATCGACCAGGCGATAACAGTGGGCCAGCTGGATGCGCAGGGCCCATTCCTGGTCGCTGCAATGGGCGGGTTGATCGGTGCCGTAGCTGTATTGCATGATATTCATCGATGGAACTCCTGAATCGAAAATGACGTTTTCTGGAAATAAGGAAGTCCGTTCGGACTGAGTAGGTCCGCAGGACCGTATCGAAGGCGCGCCCATCGTCAATGCGTCTTCGATACGCCGCTGCGCGGCTACTCAGTCCGAACGGTAGCCGGGGGATTCCCGCTCACGCTGAAGCGTCTTCGATACGCCGCTGCGCGGCTGCTCAGTCCGAACGGTAGCCGAGGTATCCCCGCTCACGCTGCCTTGACGGCACGCTGCGGGTTGTTGTCTTGCTGCGCTCTCTGTTGTTGTGCTGCCGCGCCACGGAAGCGCGCCAGCGATACCATGGCCCGCGTGATCGGCATGGGCAGGTCGAATCGCTCCGCCATCTCCAGGACCGCGTCGCCGATGGCGGCCAGCTCCAGCGGACGGCCGCGTTCCCAGTCCTGCAGCATGGAGGTGCGGAAAGCCCCCATGGCCTCGCCCAGCTGCACGAAGGTGAGAGGATCGATATCGACGCGGGCGCCATAGCTGGCGGCCACCTGCAGGGTCTCGCGCATGATCTGGCTGACCACCTCGCGCAACTCCGGCAAGCCATACAACTGCTCCAGCGTGCCCTGCGTGATGACCGACAGCGGATTGGTGCTGATGTTGGCGATGATCTTGGTCCACAGCTTGTCGCGGATGCGGTCGGTAGCACGGGCCTCGATGCCGGCGGCCTCGACTGCCGCGCGCACGCGCAGGAGGCGCTCGCTCATCTCGCCGGAGGGCTCGCCCAACACCATCAGGTGGGGATTGACGGAACGGATCTCGCCGGGACCGACCACTTCGGCAGTGATGAACAGGACACTGCCGATCAGGCGCTCCAGCGGCACGGCTGCCGCCAGCGCGCCCTCGGGATCGACGGCCTTGACCGTCTCGCCATCGAAGCGCCCGCCCTCGCGGTGGAAATACCACCAGGGCACGCCATTGTTGGTGGGAATCACCACCGTCTGCTCGCCCACCATGGGGGCGACCTGCGGTAGCAAGGCCGACATGTCCTGACTTTTTGCGCACAGGAAAATCACATCCTGCACACCGAACTCGGGCCGCTCGCTGGCGGCGGGCCGGGCCTGGGTGCTGCCATGCAGGTCGTGCAGGGTCAGGCCGCGTTCACGGATGGCGTGCAGGGTCTGACCGCGTGCCAGCACGCTGACCTGGTGGCCGGCCGCTGACAGGCGTACCGCCAGCGTGCCACCGATGGCACCGGCGCCGGCGATGCAGATGCGCAGCGGGGTGGATGCGGAAGGAATGTCTTGGTTCATGAGGGGATATCCACAGGAAAGGCTCAACCGGCCAGCTTGTCCTGGTGCTTGCCGGACAAGCCCAGGTAAGCCTCGATCACGCGACGGTCATGGGCCAGCTGGCTGGCCGGACCGTGCATGCGGATCTCGCCGTTTTCCAGCACGTAGCCGTAGTCGGCCACCTGCAGGGCGGCACGCGCGTTCTGCTCCACCAGCAGGATGGAGACGCCGCGCCGGCGCAGCTCGGCGATGATGCGGAAGATCTCGCGCACGATCAGCGGCGCCAGCCCCAGGCTGGGTTCATCCAGCATCAGCAGGCGTGGCTTGGCCATCAGGGCGCGGCCCACCGCCAGCATCTGGCGCTCGCCGCCGGAGAGCGTGCCGGCCTGCTGGGTTCGCCGCTCGCGCAGGCGCGGGAACAGCGTATAGACCTCTTCCAGCGTGGCCGCCTGGTCGCGCAAGCCGGTGCGGTAGCGCTGGAAGGCGCCCAGCATGAGGTTGTCCTCGATGTTCATTTCAGAAAACAGTTCGCGCTTTTCCGGCACCAGGGTCATGCCGGCGGCGACCATCTCTTCCACCTCCGGCGAATGACGGATCACGCCATCGAAGGCCATCGCGCCACGCGAGGGCAGCACGCCCATGATGGCCGAGAGCAGCGTGGTCTTGCCGGCGCCATTGGGGCCGATGACGGTGACGATCCTGCCCTGCTCCACCGACAGGTCGATGCCCGCGAGCACCTGCACGCGGCCATAGGCGGCCGAGAGATCGCGTACTTCCAATACCTTATTGCCCATGGTGTGCTCCTGCGGCCAGGGCAGCCACCGGGGCCGCTGGCGATTCATCTTCATCGGCGGCGCCCAGGTAGGCTTCCAGCACGGCGGGGTTGTTCTGGATCTCTTCGGGCAGGCCCTCGGCGATCTTCTGGCCGAAGTCCATCACCACGATGCGGTCGACCAGCTCCATGACGAAGTCCATGTCGTGTTCCACCAGCAGGATGGCCATGCCTTCGCTGCGCAGCTTGCGCAGCAGGTCGCCCAGTGCCTGCTTCTCGCCCAGGCGCAGGCCGGCGGCCGGCTCGTCCAGCAGCAGCAGGCAGGGGTCGGCCGCCAGGGCACGGGCGATTTCGAGGATGCGTTGCTGGCCCAGCGACAGCGCGCCGGCCGGCTCATACATCTGCGCCGTCAGGCCCACGCGCTCGATCTGGCGTGCGGCTTCGGCCAGCAGGCGCGCTTCTTCCTGGCGATCCAGGCGCAGCATCGCGGCCAGTACGCCGCGCTGGCCGCGCAGGTAGGCGCCGATGGCGACATTCTCCAGCACCGTCATGCGCGACATCAGGCGCACATGCTGGAAGCTGCGGCTCATGCCCAGGCCGGCGATGTGGCGCGAACCACGTCCGGTCACTTCATGACCACGGAACTGCACGCTGCCCGAGGTCGGCGTATCCACACCCGAGACCTGGTTGAACAGCGTCGACTTGCCGGCGCCATTGGGGCCGATCAGCGCCAGCACCTCGCCGGCCATGACCTTGAGACTCATGTCATTGTTGGCCACCAGGCCGCCGAACTTGCGGGTCACGTTGCGTACATCCAGCACCACCTCGTGGCGCTCCGGCATGGGGCGACGCGGCAGTGCCTCGGCGCTGGCATCGATCTGCAGGCGGCGCGTGCGCACCGGCACCAGGCGGGCCAGGTAGGGCCACAGGCCATCACGCGAGCGCTGCAGCAGCATCACGATCAGCAGGCCGAAGACGATGGTCTCGAAGTTGCCCGAGCGGCCCAGGATGACCGGCAGCAGGCCTTGCAGCCATTCCTTCAGGACCACGATCAGGGTCGATCCCAGCACCGCGCCCCATACATTGCTGGCGCCCCCCAGCACGGCCATGAACAGGTAGTCGATGCCGAATCCCAGGCCGAAAGGTGAAGGATTGACGAAGCGTTGCATGTGGACGTACAGCCAGCCCGACATTGCCGCCAGCACCGCGGCGATGACGAACACCACGATGCGCATGCGTGCGGTATCGATGCCCATGGCCTCGGCCATCACCATGCCGCCCTTGAGGGCGCGGATGGCGCGGCCTTCGCGTGAATCCAGCAGGTTGTGCAGGGCTGCCACGCCCAGCATCACGGCCGCCCAGATGAGGCCGTAGATGGCGCGGTCCGAGGCCAGCGTCACGCCGAACAGCTTCAGCGAGGGGATGCCCGACATGCCGGTCTGGCCGCCCATGCTCTCCAGCGTCCCGAAGATGAAATACAGGCTGATGCCCCAGGCGATGGTGCCCAGCGGCAGGTAGTGGCCGGAGAGCTTCAGGGTGACGCTGCCCACGGCCAGCGCCAGAACTGCGGTGAGTACCAGCGCCACCAGCAGTGCGATCCAGGGCGACTGCATCCACAGCAGGGCATCCGGCAAGGGCAGCACCTTGGCCGAGAGCGCCGCCGAGATATAGGCGCCCAGGCCGACGAAGGCCGCCTGGCCGAAGCTGGTCAGGCCGGCCACGCCAGTCAGCAGCACCAGCCCCAGCACCACCAGCGTGGCCAGGCCGATGTTGTTCAACAGGGTCATGGTGAAGGCCGAGGCCACGAAGGGCGCCGCCACCAGCAGGGCAATGAAGACACCCAAGGCGGTGCGGGAGGAGATGACGCGCTTCATTCTTCTTCCTCCACATGACGGGTGGACAGCGAGCGCCACAGCAGGATGGGGATGATGAGCACGAACACGATGATTTCCTTGTAGGCACTGGCCCAGAAGGTGGAGAAGGATTCGATCAGGCCGATGGCCAGCGCCCCCAGGGCGGCGGCCGGATAGCTGACCAGGCCGCCGATGATGGAACCGACGAAGCCCTTCAGGCTGATCAGGAAGCCCGAGTCATAGTAGATCGTGGTGAGGGGCGCGATCAGCACACCCGACATCACCCCGATCAGCGAGGCCAGCAGGAACATGGCCTTGCCGGCGAAGACCGGCGAGATCCCCATCAGGCGCGCGCCCATGCGATTGAGGGCGGCGGCGCGCAGGGCCTTGCCGTAGAGCGTGCGCTCGAACATCACGAACAGGCCCACGATCAGCAGCAACGAGACGCACACCACCCACAGCGCCTGGCTGGAGAAGCGGAAGCTGCCCAGTTCCAGCGCCGCCTCGGTGAAGGGTGCGGTGCGTGCGCCTTCCGGGCCGAACACCAGCAGCGCCACACCGACCAGGGCCACGTGGACCGCGATGGAGACGATCAGCAGCACCAGCGGCGAGGCGCTGGCGATGGGCTGGAAGGCCAGGCGGTACATCAGCGGCCCCATCGGCACCAGCAGCAGCAGGGTCATGGCGATCTGCGCCAGCATGGGCAAGGTGGAGAAATTGACCGACAGCGCCACGCCGGCCACCACGGCCGCGTAGACCAGCTTGGCCGGCAGCCACAGGCTGGGACGGCGACGACTGGTGCGCCACATGTCGTAGAGGTCGAAGGCACAGGCGGCCAGGCACAGGGCCACCAGCAGCCAGGCCACGGTGAGCGGCTGGCCGTTCTGCATCATGCCCATGGTCAGCGCGCCGAAGGAGACGAACTCACCCTGCGGAATGAGCAGGATGCGGGTGACGGTGAAGACCAGGACGATGGACAGCGCCAGCAGCGCATAGATGGCGCCGTTGGTGATGCCGTCCTGCCCCAGTAGCGCCACGATGTGGAGATTCATTGCGACTTCCTTGTGGAGCCGGCGCGCGCTGCGATCTAACCAGGAACGACGCGCCAGGTTCGGGATGCGTGTGGAGGTGGAGAACGTCGCCCGCCGCACCGACAAAGCGCAGTACGCCAGGCGAAACAAATTCATTTTTCTGGAAACTATTTACAAACCCATCTCACGACCGTTCGGACTGAGTAGGCCCTTTGAGGGCCGTATCGAAGACATACCGACGACGACAGCCCCGTGATCCCCGGCAGGTGGGCCTTCGATACGCGGCGTCGCCGCTACTCAGGACGAACGGTCACTTGAAGCACAAATACATTCAGCACGACCTCTTACTTCAGCAGGGTCCAGTTGCCGCCCTTGACGGTGATCAGCTCGCGACCGCGTTCGTCGAAGCCGCTGTGGTCGGCCGGGCTCATGTTGTAGACGCCCTGCGTGCCCACGACTTCCTTGGTCGCTTCCAGCGCATCACGCAGCGCGGCGCGGAATTCCTTGCTGCCGGGCTTGCCCTTCTTCGCCGCCACGGGAATGGCTTTTTCCAGCAACAGGCCGGCATCGTAGACGTTGGCGCCGAAGGTGGCGGGCACGCTGCCATACATCTTCTTGTAGGCTTCGATGTAGTCGCTGGCGACCTTCTTGGAGGGGTTGCTGTCGGCGATCTCCGGCAGCACCAGCATCAGGCTGGCGGCCAGGATGGTGCCTTCGACCTTGTTCTTGCCCAGTTGCAGGAAGGCCGGCAGCGCCGCGCCGTGGGTCTGGTAGAGGCGGCCCTTGTAACCCATGTCGAACAGTGTCGTCTGCGGCAGCACGGTGGCCGCGCCCGGTGCGGCCACCAGCACGGCGTCGGGATTGGCGCCCATGATCTTCAGGGTCTGCGCGGTCACCGAGGTATCGGTGCGCTGGTAGCGTTCGTTGGCGACGATCTTGATGCCATTCTTGGCGGCCAGCTCGCTGAAGACCTTGGCCCAGTTCTCGCCGAAGGGGTCGTTGATGGTGATGAAGCCCACCGTCTTGACCTTGCTCTTGATCATCTGCCCCACCAGGGCATTGGCGATCAGGTCATCGTTCTGGGTGGTCTTGAAGACCCACTTCTTCTGCTCGGTCATGGGCAGCACCACAGCGGCGGTTCCCACCGGTGCCAGCATGGGCACGCCCGCCTCGGCAGCGAAGGAGATCACGCCCATGGCATTGGGCGAACCGCTGGGGCCGATGATGGCATCGACGTTGTATTCGGAGATCAGTTTCTTGACTTCGGTGACCGACTTGGTCGGATCGCTGGCATCGTCCAGCGAGATGTATTCCACCTTCAGGTCGCCGGCCTTGGTCGGCAGCAGCGGCACGGTATTCTTTTGCGGAATGCCCACCAGCGAGACCGGCCCGGTGGAGGAGGTCACGACCCCGATCTTGACCTGTGCGAATGCAGGATTGCCCGCGCCAAGAGCGGCGAAACTCGCCAGTGCAGCCAGCGTGGAGGTGGCAATCAGGCGTTTGTGCAACATGTGGTTCTCCCTAGTGTGGATGAGACGGATGGCAGCGATTCCCCGCGCTGCCACCGGTGGCATGGACAGCCGGTGGAGCTTAGCGCATATACAGGCCGCCATTGATATCGAGGCAGGCGCCGGTGGCCGCCCCGGCATCGGGCGAGGCCAGCAGCAGCACCGCGTCGGCGATGAAGTCAGGCTCGCCCAGCGCCTTCACCGGGATGTTGGCGATGGTCGCGGCCAGCTTGTCGGCCGGCACGATCTCGCGCACGATGGGCAGGTCCAGCGGACCCGGCGAGATCGCGTTGACGGTCACCCCGGCCCCGGCCAGTTCACGGGCGAAGACCTTGGTCAGCGTCAGCACGCCGCCCTTGGCCGCCGCATAGTGGGCACCGGTGGCGGTGCCGCCATTCTGGCCGGCCAGCGAGGCGATGTTGATGATGCGCCCGTACCCCCGATCGGCGAAGCGCTTGCCGAATACCTGGCATGCAAGAAACGTGCCCTTGAGGTTGATGGCGGTGACCTCGTCAAACTGTTCCGGCGTGATCTCCATCAACGCTGCCACGCGCGACTGCCCGGCATTGTTGACCAGCACGGCGGCACCGCCCCAGCGCAGCTCGATGGCGTCACAGGCGGCGATGAAGTCGGGCTTGCGACGCACATCCAGCGCCAGCGCCATGGCGCTGGCGCCGCTGGCGTCCAGGCTGGCGGCCACGGCCGAGACCAGTTCCAGATCCACGTCGGCCAGCGCCACCTTGTAGCCGGCGGCGTGCATCTTGCGCGCAATGCGCTCTCCCAGGCCGCGTGCGGCACCGGTGACGAGGGCGATCTTCTTGTCCATGTCAGCCGCCCTGGATGATCAGGGCGCGACCGACGCGGGCTTCGATCTTGCCGTACTTCCAGAGGCGGTGCTCGCCCACCATGGTGGTGCGGAACAGGTTGCAGGCCGCCACCACGGTATCGAGGTCGGCCACGTCGGCCATCATGTAGAAGGTCCAGGGGGCCGCGTCGGACTTGCCTACCATGAGGCGGTCGTCATCCATGGTGCCCAGCACCTTGATGCCGTCCATGGTGGCCAGTGCCGTCATCATCTGGCCATAGGCTTGCCACACCGGGCCGGTCTCGGTGGCGGGCAGGTCGAAGAAGTTCTGCGTGACGCCGACGCAGAACAACACGCGCAGCGGTTCTTTTTCATTGCTTGGGATCTGGCTCATGGATTCTCCGGCTCAAAACGGGGTAGTCAAAAAAATGCAAACGCGAGGGGCCTGGCCTTACAGGAAACCCGGCATCGGCGGCACGCCCAGCGTCACTGCGCCGGCACCGTCATAGATGCCTTCGCCCAGGAAGGCGTGCTGCTTGACCACGGCGGCATCGCGCAGGTAGCGCTGCAAGGGATGGTGGCTGTAGATCGCGGTGGTGCCGGCCAGGCCGAACATGGCTTGCACCACTTCATTGCCGACCCTGGCGATCTCGACCGCCGTCAGGCGCAGCAGGCTGACCTGCTCGGGCGTGACGGGATTGCCCGCCAGGATCGATTGCCACACTTCATTGGTGGCGTCGTAGAGGAAGGCGCGGGCCGAACGCAGGCGCGCCTCGGCCTTGGCCACCTCGACGCGCACATAGGAGCGGTCGGCCAGCTTGGGCGCGCCGGTGATGGCGACACGGCCACCCGACATCTGGTTGATCTCGTCGATGGCGGCACGGCCCACGCCCAGGTTCACCACGGCCAGTACCTGGGCCGCATAGGCGATGGTGGGATAGCGATACAGGGGTTCGTCGATGGTGGATTCGCCGCCGCGGATGAAGGTCCACTCATCGGCCACGAATTGCTGCGTGACCTTGAGGTCGTGGCTGCCGGTGCCGGCCAGGCCCATGACGTCCCAGTTCTCGACGATCTCGACCTGCTGCGGCGGCAGCACGGCGGTGCGCGGCTTGGAGCCGGCCTGGCCGGGCACGGCCGCGCCGATGCCCACGCCCAGCACATCGGCACCCTTGCAGCCGCTAGCGAATTTCCAGGTGCCATTGACGGTCCAGCCGCCCTCGACCTGGGTGGCCGGCTGGATGGGGAAGAGACCGCCGGCAAAGGTCAGGTCGGGGCCGTTGGCGTACAGCTGGGCCTGGGTTGCCTTGGGCAGGGCCGCCAGGTAGACCGAGGCCGAACCGAAGCTGGCTACCCAGCCCACCGAGGCATCGGCCTCGGAGATCTTCTCGATCATCTGCAGGAAAGCCATGGGCGAAAGGCCGCTGCCGCCGAAGCATTGCGGCGTGGCGGCGCGGAACACGCCCACCTTCTTCAACTGCGCGATGAAATCACGCGGCACGAAGCGCTGCTGGCCGAACTCGTCGCGGCGCGCGCGGATCTCGGCCAGCAGCGGTGTCATCGCATCGTCTTCTCGTGCCGCCAGGGCGGCCGGCTTTTCCATCACGGACATTGCATTCTCCAGGTTGCTTGCATCAGAATGAAGTCGAGTGTAGGGAGCGGCGTTGCCCGGTTCAATCGGGAGCGCTGCAGCTTTTTTAGGGGATGAGGAGGCCTCTTCTAAAGAAAACCCCTAGCCGCCATCCCCTGCTCCAACCCCCAGCTGCAAGCCAGGACTGCCCTTCCCTACCCGGTCCTGCACTTGCAAGGAAGAGATCCGCGAGACCACGATGTCCGACGCTAACGCCCTGCCTGACGACGCCATCCGCTTTGGCATCGACGACTTCCGTCGCATGATGGATGCCTTGCCCATGTGCATCATCCTGCACGACGCCCAGAGCAAGTCCATCCTCTGGGCCAATCCCTCGGCCTGCAAGGTGCTGGGTTTCACGCTGGAGGAACTGCTGCCGCTGAAGGCGCCCGACATGAGCCGGCAATCGCACGAGTACCGTCGCGAGATCGGGCGCAAGTGGCTGCACGATGCGGTGCTCCATGGCAGCAACATGGTGGAGTGGTGCTACCGCGCCAAGAATGGCGACGAGATCCTCTCCGAAGCCATCGCCACCCTGGTGCCGCTGGCCGAGCGTGATGTGATCATGGTGCAGTTCCGCGACATCGCCCGCGAGGAACAGATCCGGCGCGAAATGAAACGACTGGAGAGCCGCCTCAAGGAATTCATGCAGGACTCCGACGAGGGCGTGGCGGTGTTGCGCGGCGATGGCGGCATCGACTATCTGAGCGATGCCGGACGCAAGCTGCTGGGTGTGCGGCCCGGGCAGCACCTGCCAAAGAATTTCCCGGAACTCTGCCTGGCGGACTCGCGCGAGGAATTGCTGGAATTGCTCACGCTGGCGCTGCCGGATGCGATCTCCTTCCCGCTGCGCTACCAGATCGTGCGCAAGGATGGCGTGGTGCGCTGGCACCATGCGGTGTGCCGCTACATCGAGATCGAGAACGACCTCAAAGGCCACCTGCTGCACTTCCGCGACATCACCGACCAGGTCGAGGCCGAGGAAGCCAGGCGGCGCGACCAGGCCGCGCTGGAATACCTGGCGCGCCACAATGCCATGGGCGAGATGGCTACTGCCATCGCCCACGAACTCTCGCAGCCGCTGGCGGCGATCCGCAACTTCCTCGAAGGTTCGGTGCTGCGCCTGCAGCAGATCGAGGCGCTGCGCGAGCAGACCGGGCAGATCGTCTGGGGCCTGGAGAGCGCCAGCCGCCAGGTCGATCACGCCGCCAGCATCATCAAGAGCGTCCGCGAATACGTGGTCAGGCTGGAACAGAGCGAGGCACTGATCGATCTCAACGAGGTGCTGGCGGAGGTGTGCTGGTTCATCGAGATGAAGGCGATCGAGGGCCGCGTACACCTGGAGATCGCGCCCTGTGCCGAGCCGGTGGTGGTCAGTTGCGAGAAGGTGTTGGTGGGACAGGTGATCCTCAACCTGGCCTTCAATGCCATCGAGGAGATGGGCGAATTCCCCGAGGGCGCACGGCGCGTGCGCATCAGCACGGCACGGGAGGCCGGCCTGGCGCGGCTGACGGTGGCCGACGAGGGGCGCGGCATCGATGCCGGTCATCGCGAGCGGCTCTTCGATGGTTTCTTCTCCGCCAAGGTCGGCGGCAATGGCATCGGCCTGGCACTGTGCAAGAACATCATCGCGCGCCATCGCGGCGATATCTGGGCGCAACCGGGCACACCACGCGGCACCCATTTCTGCTTCACGCTGCCGTTGGTCGAAAACCACAACTAAAGATTCCTTTACGCCTGCGAATGCGCGCGCCGGATTGGTGATCGCGCGCACTCGCCTGGTGCCGCCACGCATGATTGGCCCGCCAAAGGAAGGATTCATGCACCGGATTCGAGAATCGGCGACTTATCTGCCGTATGCATGAATCGTACTTATCGCATCTATCCGCTGCATCAATTTGATCTGACGCAAACGCGCTTCCTATGATGGCTTCACATGACTTGACGTCATGTTCGCCATGCAGCCCACCGCAGGCTGCATCCAGACTGTTTCAACAGACTGCACTACCACAGGGAGCCTTGTTTCATGAAGAAGACACTACTGGCCGCCGCCCTCTTCGCGGCCGGCACGACCATGGCGCACGCGCAGAGCAGCGTGTCCATCTATGGCCTGATCGACCTGGGCCTGACCTATTACTCCAATGCCGTGAAGACCGGTGGCGGTGGCGCCTCGCTGCTGCGCATGGATAGCGGCATCGCCCAGGGCAGCCGCATCGGCTTCAAGGGGACCGAAGACCTGGGCGGTGGCCTCAATGCCTTCTTCACCCTGGAAACCGGCTTCGGCGCCGATGATGGCAGCCTGGGCCAGGGCGGCCTGATCTTCGGTCGCCAATCCTTCGTGGGCATCGGCAGCCGCGACTGGGGCTCGGTGAGCGTGGGTCGCCAGTACGACTTCATGGCCAACCTGGGTGGCCAGTATGCGATGGGTGCGCTGTCGCCAGCCGGCTCCTTCGCCTGGGGCCTGCACGCCGATGCGGCCCACGCAGCGGCGCTGAACGACCACATCTATGCCGGTGACCGCACCAACAACTCGGTCAAGTACAGCAGCGCCAAGATGGGTGGCTTCAGCTTCGGTGCCATGTATGGCTTGGGCGAAGTGGCGGGCAACAACACCGCCGGCCGCACCCTCAGCGCCACTGGCCAGTACGACAGCGGCGCCTTCTCCAGCGCGCTGGCCTATACCGACATCAAGGATGCGGCAGGGGCATCCTCCACCCGGATGGTTGGTCTCGGTGCGACCTACCAGCTCGGCGCCTTCAAGCCCTTCGGCGTGATCACCCAGGTCAAGAACACCGCCACCAGTGCCAAGGCCACCACCTATGAACTGGGCACGGTCTATGCATTGACGGCGTTGTGGGATCTGTCGGCGGCCTACCAGTTCCAGAGCCGCAACCAGGGCGTGGGCAATGCCCAGGCCTTCATCGCCATGGCCGACTACAAGATCTCCAAGCGTACCGACCTGTATGTGGGCGCGGTCTATGACCGTGACAAGGGCTACAACGCCTATCCGGTCTTTGGTGGCGGCATCCAGTCGTCCACCGGCAACCAGTCGGCCGTGCGCATGGGTATCCGCCATCGCTTCTGAGCGGCGGCGATGTCTTGAGGAGGAGGGAACGTAGCCGACATCCTGCGCGCCCTCCGGCTAGCAGCAAGGCGGCCCGTCGCGAGACGGGCCTTCTGCATTGAAAAACCCGGCTAGCTGCTGCGTCCGTACTGCTGCAGCAGGTCGATGACGATCTGGCGCAGCCAGGTATTGCCGGCGTCGTTGTCGAAGGCATGGTGCCAGTGCAGCGTGATGTCCACCGCCGGAATCCGCACCGGCAGCTGGTAGGACTGAAAGACCCCGGGATGCTCGCCATGGAAGAGCTTGGCGATGCGCGCCGGCACCGTGGCCACCAGGTCGGACTTGCCGAGGATGCGCGGCAGCACCGTGAAGTGCGGGATGCACAGGCTGATCTTGCGCTGCACGCCCAGGGTGCGGAAGGAATTCTCGACCTGGTGGTGGCTGCTCTCGGCGGACTCCACCAGCACGTGCGAGAGCGCCAGGAATTCGTCCAGCTCCAGCTGGGCGCGCTGCGGCAAGCCGTCGCGCTTGCGCATCATGCAGACATAGGTTTCGCGGAACAGCAGTTCATGGCAGGTCACCGCCTGCAAGGCCGGCAGGTTGCCGAAGGCGAAATCGAGCTGGCCGGTGCGCAAGGCTTCTTCCAGGTGCGCGGGGGGTACCTGCTCCACCTGCAGGCGGGTGTGCGGGGCTTGCTCGGTGAGGATTTCGCACAGGTGCGGCAGGAACATCATCTCGGCCACGTCCGTCATCGAGGCACGGAAGACGCGGGTACTGGCGGCCGGATCGAAGCGCTCGGTGTAGCGCAGCGCATCCTGCACCGCCTGCAGGGCGCGATTGATGGGCTTGGACAGCTCCAGCGCGGCCGGGGTGGGTTGCATGCCCTCCTTGGTGCGGATGAACAGCGGGTCGTCGAAGATCTGCCGCAACCGGCCCAGGGCATAGCTCACCGCCGGCTGCGACAGGTGCAGGCGGTTGCCCGCCAGCGTCAGGCTGCGTTCGTCGGCGATGGCCTGGAAGACGCGCAGCAGATTCAGGTCCATGTTGTTGAAGGTGGCCATTGCAGTTCCGGTAGGTGAGCACAGGCAGGAGAGAGGATGGAGAAGGGTCAGGAAGGCTCAACACCAAAATCCATACCGCTTATTGGAAAAATATTTTACATCAATTTGATCTATTTTAATGCGACTTCTAAAATGCCTGAAACCTATCCAGAAAACAGCCAAGCAAATCGCCTGCATCCGGCGCCCGTATTGGACCTTCAGCCAGCCAGGCAACTTTTAGACGGATGCCCCATGACACCTGAGCCCAGCCTCTCCCTGCCACGCTCCCAGCCACTCGCCACGGCGACGCCAGCCCCGCGCAAGCGCACCGGCGCCGCCGCCACCGATGCCCTGCGCATGCAAGCCCGCATTGCCTGCCTGGGAGCTGCAGGATGAGCAAACGCACCGTGCCCGGCACCGGCAACGCCCTGCTCTCGCGCTTCCACCTGGGGGGCAGCGGCCCGACGGTGGCCATCAAGGATTGCATCGACATCGCCGGCCAGCCCACCTGTGGCGGCAGCGCCGCGCTGGCCGATGCGCCCCCGGCGGTGGCCCATGCGGAGGTGGTGACAAGGCTGCTGCAGGATGGCTGGCAGATCACCGCCCGCGCCAACATGCATGAGCTGGCCTATGGCATGACCGGCATCAACGACTGGAACGGCACTGCCGTGAACCCGCAGGATCCGGCGCGCATGACCGGTGGATCCTCCAGCGGCTCGGCCTCGGCGGTTGGCGCCAGCCTGGTCGACCTGTCCATCGGCAGCGATACCGGCGGCTCGATCCGCCTGCCGGCCGCCTGCTGTGGCGTGGTCGGCTTCAAGCCCACGTTCGGCCGGGTCAGCCGCGCCGGCGCCTATCCGCAATACAGCTCGCTGGATTGCGTCGGCCCCTTCGCCCGCAGCATGGACCTGGTCATCAGCGCCATGGGCAGCATCGCAGCGGACTTCGATGTGGCCGCCGCCCGCTCGTCCGCCGCCACGGCCCGCTTGAAACTGGTGACGGTGCAGGCCGATGCCGACATCGCCGCCGCCGTGCAGGCCGCCTTCGCCGCCAGCGGCTGGCGCGGCAGGCCCTGGACAGCGGCCCACATACAAGCCGCCTTCGACGCCGGCATGACCCTCATCAACCGCGAGACCCACGCCGCCTTCGGCCATCTGCTGGGACGCGGCACGCTCGGCGCCGATATCGAGAAGCGCCTCGCGGCCGCAGCCGGCACCACCGATGCCGCCGTAGCCCATGCCGAAGAGGTGCGCGCCGCCTTCAGCGCCGAGGTCGATGCCGCACTGGCCGACGCCGATGCGCTGCTGCTGCCCACCTTGCCGTCGCTGCCGCCGACGCTGGAAGCCATCCGCCAGGGCGCCTCGGTGCTGACGCTCTCTTCACTGGTGCGCCCCTTCAACCTGTCGGGCCATCCGGCGCTGAGCATTCCGGTTCCCATCGCCGGCAGCCCGCTCAAGGCCGGCCTGCAGCTGGTGGGACGCAAGGGCGAGGACGAACGCCTGTGCGCGCTGGGCCTGCATCTCGAACAGGCACTGAAGACCGCGCGCTGAACGCACGCAAGACAACACCCCCTACGCCCGCCTCGAAACCACACTGACAACGACAGCAAGCCACTGGAGAATGCAATGAACGCACCGCTACGCTTCCACCCACGCAAGACCGAGTCATCCTATGCCGACCTGGTGCAGGATGCGATGGTCGATCCCTCGCTCTACACCGACCCGGCCCTCTTCGAGGTCGAGATGGACAAGATCTTCTACAAGACCTGGATCTGGGTCGGCCATGAAAGTGAGATCAGGAACCCGGGCGACTTCAAGACCGCCCAGATCGGCCGCCAGCCGGTCATCCTGGTGCGCGACAAGAGCGGCAAGATCAATGTGCTGGAAAACCGCTGCCGCCATCGCGGCGCCACCGTCTGCGAAAAGCACAAGGGCAACGCCACCGGCTTCACCTGTCCCTACCATAGCTGGTCGTATGGCCTGGACGGCAAGCTGCGCGGCCTGCCTTATCCGGAAGGCTACGAGGATGTGGTCGAGAAGGCCGACCTGCCGCTGCAAAGCCTGCGCGTGGATAGCTACCACGGCATGATCTTCGCCTCCTTCAACCAGGAAGTGGAACCGCTGTCGGACTTCCTCGGCCATGCCAAGAAGTGGATCGACCTCTTCATGAAGCAGGGTGCGGGCTTCCCCATCAAGGTGCAGGGCGAGCACAAGTTCAGCTTCAAGGGCAACTGGAAGATCCAGCTGGAGAACACCACCGACGGCTACCACTTCCCGGTGGTACACAAGACCTTCCTGTCCTCGGTCGATGCCGAGACCTCGGAGATGCTCTCCTTCATGACCGATGACCAGTCCATCACCCGCTCGCTGGGCAATGGCCATAGCGTCATGATCATGGTGCCCGAGCACGTGGACCTGGATGTGGACGATGGCAGCGAACAGCTGCAGGAGCGCTTCTCCCACGTCATCGACGAACTCTCCAAGACCATGCCGCCCGAACAGGTGCGCCGCATCGTGCGCTCGCTGCATGGTGCCGGCTTCAACCTGAACCTGTTCCCCAATGTGGCCATGTCGATGTCCTTCTTCCGGGTGCTGCATCCGGTGTCGGTGGGCGAGACCCAGATCCGCCACGTGGCACTGGGCATGGAGGGCGGCCCCGAGATCGCCAACCGCGAACGCCTGCGCATCCACGAACACTTCCAGGGACCGTTCGGCTTCGGCAGCCCCGACGACGCCGAAGCCTGGGAACGCGTGCAGACCGGCTCGCACGCCGGCCGCAATGTACCAATCCTGGTCAACCGCGGCCTGAACCGCGAATGGGTGGACGACAACGGCGACAAGGTGTCGCACTCGACCGATGAAACCGGCATGCGCGAAGCCTATGCCATGTGGAAAAAGATGATGGAGAAGTGATCAGCATGAACCAACAAGACACCCTGCAAGGCATCCCCGATCAAATGGCCCGGGCCATCGCCTTCATCTGGAAAGAGGCCGAACTGCTGGACCGCAAGGACTACGCCGCCTGGCAGACCCTGTGGAGCGACGATGGCTACTACGTCGTGCCGATCGACCAGGAGACCACCGATTTCGCCGCCACGCTGAACTACGCCTACGACAATGCCCACATGCGCAAGATCCGCATCGAACGCCTGACCTCGGGTCATGCGATGTCGGCGGTGGATGCGGCCGCCACCGTGCGCACGGTCTCGCGCTTCGTGCCGGTACATCTGTCGGAGGATCTGGTGGAAATCAACTCGGCCCAGGTGCTGGTGGGCTACAAGCGCCAGCAGCACACGATGTTCGTGGCCAACGTGACGCACCGCCTGCGTTTTACCGCACAGGGACCGAAGATCGAGCAGAAGGTAGTCCGCCTGATCAACTCGATGGATAGCCTGAACGCCCTGGGCTTCCTGCTGTAAGCACCAGCCTGACCGCATCTGCACCATCGCAACCGAGTATTGGCCTCCATGAAACTGATCGTAGACACATTCACCGACGAAACCGGCGACATCCGTTCCTTCCGCCTGGTACGCGCCGATGGCGCCCCGCTGCCGCCGTATGAGCCGGGCGCCCACATCGACATCACCGGACCGACCGGCATCATGCGCCAATACTCGCTATGCGGCCCGCTGGACGACCGTTGCGGCTATACCATCGCGGTCAAGCGCGAACCCGCCTCGCGCGGCGGCTCGGCCGCCTTGCACGAGGCCGTGCGTGCCGGCATGGAGCTGGAAGTCGGCACGCCGCGCAATCTCTTTGCACTGGATGCGGCGGCGTCCGAACACCTGCTCTTCGGCGCCGGCATCGGCGTCACCCCGCTGCTGGCCATGGCCTATCGCTTGTGGGCGGAGCAGCAGCGCTTCACGCTGCACTACTTCGTGCGTGCCCGCGAACACGCGGCCTTTGCCGACCTGCTGGAGAATGCCCCGTTCGCCGCGCATGTACGCTTCCACTATGCGGTCATGCCGGCCCAGATGACACACTACCTGACGGCCTGCCTGGAGGCGGGCAGCAAGGAGGCACACGTCTATACCTGCGGCCCGGCGCCTTTCATGGATGCCGTGGTGAGTTGCGCGGCCTTGGGGCGCGGCGAAGAAGCGATCCACCTGGAGCACTTCCAGGCAGCGCCTCCCGCTGCGGCCAGCGGCGATGGCCGTGGTGGAGATGGCGCCTTCGAGGTCAAGCTGGCCAGCTCGGGCAAGGTGGTGCAGATCCCGGTGGGCATTCCCATCGTCGATATCCTGGCGCGCGAAGGCATCGTCATCGACACGTCCTGCCGCGAGGGCATCTGCGGCACCTGCGTGGTGCCGCTGCTGGAAGGCGAGCCGGACCATCGCGACAATTGCCTGTCCAAGAAGGAGAAGGCGGCCAATGACCAGATCTGCACTTGCGTCTCGCGGGCCAGGTCGGGGATGCTGGTGCTCGACCTTTGAGACGGGACTAACACCACCTCACCCCGTTCGGACTGAGTAGCGGCAACGCCGCGTATCGAAGGCGCAGAGGTAGTCGCGCCTTCGATACGCCGCTGCACGGCTACTCAGTCCGAACG